>Ga0307509_10001890_pt1 | contig 34582 bp, 40 predicted proteins | sample 10_EM_MG_FD_202245 | JGI IMG/M metagenome (GOLD analysis project Ga0307509, IMG submission 202245) | Populus trichocarpa ectomycorrhiza microbial communities from riparian zone in the Pacific Northwest, United States - 10_EM | ecosystem: Host-associated > Plants > Roots > Unclassified | place...
CGTTAACGGCCTGTCCTGGGTCGGGGGGCAGTTAGCGTCGGGGGTTCAGGTTTGTTGTGTGGTTTAGGGCTGGGCACGTGGGCCGTATTCGTCGCATTTGGGGGGCGGGTATCCTGAGATCAGCCTGCTGCAATGTGCTGGGTGGGTGGGGGTTTGTCGTATCATGAGAAACGCTTGGTGTAGGCGCAGGAGAAGTGGTGGCTGAGTGAGAAGGGGTCGCAGGATGGGGGGTCGACTCTGCTCGAGTAAACATCTCAGGCGCAGGGGTGGGGGACATGGCCCGATGAATGTTGCGATCCACTGGTGGTTCTGATTCGGCAGCAGGTGTGGCTACAGTGCTGTCGTGCCTACGTCCTGGGCCGCGATGCTCTCTAGTCCTGCGTGCCACAGCTCCCGATCCTGGTCGGGGCGCCACAGCCTCTTGTTCGGGAGTCTTCAAGAATTTTGCAAGCCAGGGATCCTTTTGAACAATAGCCCTCAGGACTCCAGCCTGCTCCTTCGCAGATGGCCCAGTGTGTGAATCCCGGTGTCGTGAATGCCCGCTACGTCTGCCTGGTGGATCTCCAACTGGAGAATAATCGCTCCCTGAGGTGTTCGCACGCTCCGATGCACCACCGTCCCCGTTGTAGTCCTAGATATATCATTAGATAAGATCTTGAATGAAAATAAAAGAAAACTTACTTCGTCAACTTGAATAATGTCTCTACCATGAGGATCACGAGTGTGAACCTGCCCCGGCGGCACCCGATCATCGTCGTGGTGACTCTAATCAACATTGTCTTCGTCTTGCCTGCCGCTGCTGTCCTTGAGACTCTCCTCGCGATCGTTGTCGTCCCCAGCTCTGATGTCATCCCACTGCCTCGCCTGGTCCCAAGCCTTATGATGGAAAAATGCATGTTCACTGGAGACTGCTGCCGGGGTTTCGTCTTGGCCCTCTCACTGATCCTGGCGTGACTCCAGCACCAGGAGATCAAGAGGATCTTTGCCAGGGTTAGCGAGCAGCAACACCCAGATGTCATCGTCTGTATATAAAAATATGAGCTCCAAGAGGGGGAGGGGGTCCGACAGTTGCCGGTGTAACGCGTTGGGTCCTTGCCCAGTTGCCCCGATGAGATATCTGGGATATTGGATGCGGTCCGCCCACTGTTGTCGCTGGAGCACCCCGAGTAGGGAGTGAAAGTTCGTCGATGCTAAGACACCCCACACAATCCCTCCGCCCGAGTCTCCGTCATACCAGGGGTAGTGCAAAAAGGCATACCGGGCTTTTGTTGCGCCTGTTTATCGAATAATGTGGATCCTGATCGGCCTTTGGCAGTATGGAGAGGCCCAATCGTATTGGGCCACTGGACAAACTGTGAGTACTAGTCGTAGAATCGCATAATGTAAATGGCGGTGAACCCTTACTCTGAACTTCACAGAGTTTTGCATCTATTGGATCCTCTGCCCATTCCTCAGGGAGACGATCCTTCGTCGCCTCCATCTTTCTGGCTGAGTCTGTAACCAACACTCTTATTTGACGTTCGACTTCATCGATGTATTCGGGGCCGGGGTTTGTTTTGATTAATTGAATTCGGCCTTTGACAGGCGTGAGGGAGCGTGCGAACCAGAGTACCGAGTCCATTTGGGTACCAGTCAGACTTGTACGGTTCCACCCGAGCACAGTTCTGTATACTTTAACTTGTTCACGCTATCCCTTGTACGTAGCTGTAGGCTCAAGAACATTCAAGAACCCACACCATCTTTTACAGTAGGATATCTGCCCATAGTGGCCCCAGATTCCAGCTGTGGTTAGGTCGCAAATTTCTCACCTCTGCGTACTATGTTTGGCCCTCACATTGAATCCTCCAAGGCTGGCTCAAAGGGTGGTCTTGCACCAGACATCAATGAACGAATATTGAAGTTAAAAAGTTAGATCATATCTGGAGGTTCTGGAATGTGTGATCATGTTAAACAGAGAAGATTTCTTACGTCCTTGACGCCTCACAGGCAATGGCAGCTGCACGAGGATGCCTTTTTTGGCATTTTACGCTGGGAGCGTCAACCCCCGGGGGCTGGATTGCTTGGCGTCTGGGAATAACAGAAACGTTAAGGTAATGCGCTCTTAAATTGATGCAGAGATAGTCCTTACATTGGCCTTTCCCCCGAGGCATGTATTTTTCTCAATGGACGCATTTGATATACGGACCAGGGGAGAAGATGTGTTGAAGTGAACGCTAGATGGATGGTGTAGAGAGGAAGGATGAGCGGTAGGTGGTCTTGTTATACTACGCGTAGACAACATCGGCGGTGCGGTAGGCGTGTCAGACTGTCGGAATTTGGCCAGGCGTTTGTGTGTGTGAGATTCGTTCTGTGATAGCCCTATGGGGTACGATGTGGTGTGTCGTCAATTGGCATGATCCCCGCCCCCCTTACAATCACACAAGGGTTTGAGCCGGGATAAAAGCCGAACCGTCAATGGCAGAAGTCTTGGCGCACAAACGGCCACTGTTTACCGGAACATCACGTTCTGCACGTATAGGGGACGGGAACACGATCTAGAAACAACGAGACTAAATATCGCTTTGAGCTACACACCAAATGATCAAACGAAAAAAAGGAAAGGAAACAATCAATGACCCTTTGAAATGAGAGTCCAGACAACTAATCCATGGCTCATCTAGGTAGACATCGCCGATAGTCGGTACGCCATCGAATCTATCAGTTCTCCTGTCAAGTTCTCCTGACCAGCACCCGTACGCACTCTCTTAGACTTAGGGTCCTCTGTGCTCTCGGCCTTGAAACCAGCATGACCTTTCTGGGTGTCCTCGGATCTCGGATACTCCTTGATAAGGTAATTCAGGCGGTGTTTTTTCGGCGTATCCTCCATGCAATAATCCTCATTGAACTGTATGCCGTGCATGGGGACATCTTCGCCTTGAGCCCGCCGATGGAGGACCTTTAATATTAGCTGTCGATTCTGCTCCCTCAACGATCTGGCAAGAAGGGGGATAGGATTTGGCGGCCATTGAGTGTGTCCTACAGGCGGACGTGGCAATATTGTAAAGAGGATCTGACTTCCATGAGCAGAGTCTGAGGGGCCCAAGGACAAATCGGATAAATAAGACGTATCAACCTCACCTGCGTGGTCCATATGACTACCCTCCTGATCAGCAGGTCTGTCGTCGAATAATTCTCGGGAATGCATCTGGCCTATACGTTGTGCCGAATCACGGACCCAGTTTCAGCAGTCATTTTGACTGAGATAGTTGACTCACCTCAGCGCCGGGGTGTCTTGCCGCTCTGAACCCCGAGCCCTGTAATGGTATACCATGAGATCCAGTGGGTCGTCCCGCAGGGGATATTAAAGGAGCCAAGCTTTTATGGTTTGATCGCTGTTCATGAAGACATAATCCATGCTATCCAACTCTCACATACAGGACCTACATAACCTTCTACGCCCTTCGCCTGTAGCGCCAATTCTGTAGCAGATTCGGTGGTGAGGTACGGATCTGTAAATCATAGCTGACATTCCACGGATGTCATAGGAATCCAACTCGGTGAACACTACCCCATCGATATGAAGGGGACGCCAATCCAGTAAGTTATAGTTTGAGGCGATGTTTACCTTATTCATTTCAAACTGGGATAGTGCCAGACCACGTTGCCAGGGCAGGACATAAACGATACAAACGGCGCGCGGACGCCCAAGTAGAGCGCCCGAATCTGTATCTCATAAGTCAGTAAGTAAAAACCTGAAAAGGGCTGATCATTTACGAGGTGACAAACCTGTAGGCCTACGGGTGGGTGCAGGGCGCAATCCGCGCGCAACAGGTTGGTTTTGGACTGCCGTGGGGCCATTATGCCGTGGATCAGTTAACATTTGCGCCGGCGCAGGGTCATTATCCTCTGAACTTGAATCACGTACCATTTATGGGTCGGCAGGATCATTACCCGGTTGAACAGGGACATCTGGACCCGCCGTAGGAACATCACCCGGGGGAGCCTGTCCCAGCTGTCCGGCTGCAGGGACGTTGACTTGTGCAGCAGGTTCGTTTGGACCAGCCGAAACCGGAGGAGCCTGTTCGAGTTGGCCACCTGCAGGGACCTGGGCTGGGGGAGGATTTGGAGGAAGTTGATCTGGGTTCCCTATAGTCGTCGCAGCCCCCCACTGATTTGAGGCGCCTGGCGGTAGTAGCGATGCGTGCACCACGACCTGCCTAGGTGGGATTGCGGGATTAGGCACTACAATTTTGCCTTTGTTATTTGTGTCATTCAACTTCCAGCAACTGTCCTTAACCAGTTCCACGACTACCTCCTCGATATCCTCTAGACGATGCATATCATTGGCTGCCACTGCCGAGACCATGAGATCACAGGCAGGACGCAAGGTCCTCCTGCCTGTGTATATTGGCAGGAAGTCACCGTCTGGGAAATCTTTGGCCTTTCGCCCTTATGGCGCAAAGCTCCTTGATATCATCTGATCCTTCGCACAGTTCAGCCACTCTGTGTACATTTTCTTTTGCACCTGGACTTGTGTGAAGCCCATGTTCAGCTTATGATCGCTAATCGCTCGACCGCCTGGGTTGGTGCGATGCATGCTGATTCCCCCTTGAAGCGAACCAGGCAGGAGTTGATCTGTCTGTCCCGGCGCAAGGACTCCGGCATTTTGCATGAATACGTACTGTATGTTGATATTTTGCGCCATGCCTGTTGAGGGTTTGTTTATATTGATAGTTGATTTGGAGATTCTAGTCTTAAGAATATACAGGATATTGTGGATGTTGTGGATGTTGTGGATGTCCGATTATCGTTGGTATGAACTTGCTGCTATCGTGATCAACCCACATTATATATACAACTCCCAGACACCCAAGATGGTTTGAAAGAATCATCAATTGTTTGAATTGTTTTCAAGAATTAAGATTCATCAAAACTGACACCTCGGGCGTCCATTTGTATTTCAGTCGTTTCCTGAAAAACGCAAGATGATCACCAGCTGATACGTGGTGAGGTCGCGACACGAAACGCAAAACCTTTTCGACGGCTGGTAATAGATCAGTGTGCACCGCGCTAGGCCCAGCATCGCAGAGTCATCTGAACGCATTAACATCGACACGACGACAACATTACACTACTCTCACCCACACTGGACTCCCGAAATCGGCGGCGCCAAATTGCTTTATGCCGTTCAAATGTTCATTTGGTCGCAATAGATACGCGCGTTCAGGCGCATAAGAGACACACTTGCTAAGTGCGCATGCAAATCTCGATTTCGGACACGCATCCACTATACGGAATCCACTTGCCTATGTCCTTACCAACTGCTAGACCGACCTATCTGACACCAACGAACCCATCGCACACTCCGATTTAGACTACGAATCAGATCCTGCCCGAGATACAGCGGGTAGTGCGCACGACGAACCCGATGATAGGCTTAGGCGGGAATACGAAACAGAAGTACACGAGGACAACACGTACCCAGTCGCTGCGGAACAGGAGGATTATCCGGGCCGGAGAAGCCCTTGGAGAGGTAGAAGAGTATAAGGAAGCATGCAGGGATTTGTGCGAGAACCCATAGGCTCCGCTTGCTTCTGCATAAGGTTTCAAACTTGCATCTTGGTTCGTTGAGAGCAAAGTCTCAAAGACGGGGATTATCGATTACTTTTTGAATGGTATCGGAAACGCGATATCTGTCGGCTATAGCTCTATGCATACGTTAGCAAATCTTCTCCGACACCTGGATCCATATAGCCCGTATCTGCAATGATTGGAGGGACATGTGGAGGACAGTCAGAGAACATTACCATTCTTCTATCGCAACGTCCATGACCGCTTGAGATATCTTCTTCGCCTCATAGCCTATCGTGATGACTTGGTCTATACGCCACACAGTGAATAAGACCAGAGCGGATAGAGAATTTATGCAGAAATGGATACGGCTGACTGGTGGTGGGACGTCCAAGTAGTGCCTCATAGCCTCTTTTATATGCAAGCATACTAATAGATTACAGGAAACACTCACAGAAGGGGCGACTGTGGTTCCAATCATTGGGATGTCAGATCAGACGAATCTCACCGACTTCTCGAGAGACAAGAAAGCATGGCCGGTTTATATGACGATTGGAAATGTTCCGTCGACAATACGTAACAGACATAGATCAATGGGGATTCTGCTTCTTGGACTATTGCCCATTCCGCCCCAGCTCGCAAAGTCCTCTAGGGCCGACAAACTCCAGAGACTGATAAATGCCGACACACTCCGTGGCGTATTCGAACTCATTTTTGCACCTTTAAACCGTGCGGCGCGGGAGGGCGCCCCTATTGATTGTGCGGACGGCAAGATCCGGAGATGCTTCCCGATCATGTCAGGGTGGATTGCGGATCATATGGAAAATGTTACCCTACACGGGATCAAATGCAACGCCTGTCGTAAATGTGAGGTGCCTCCAGATGAATTAGAAAGCTGAGCCGGCCACCATCGTGGCAGAAATTATGCAAGATACAAATGCTACGAACATGCAAACCTGTCCCTTGATTCCAAGAGCCACCAGGCTGCTCACGCTCGCTAAACGAATGAAACTCATGGTATCAAGAGGGGGCAAAGCGTTTTTCAAGGAATCGTGAGAGTTTCGACGCATGATTTGTACATGCCGGATATGCTCCATACAATATATCTATGACTTTTCAAGTATATGATGAACTGGATTCAGGGATTTCTCAAAACACATGAGTGACAACTGGCCTTCAACGCCGAGTGGAAAGCTTTACCCGCTTACCCGGGATTCTTTGTCCCCAAAAAGGCCTACTGCGAGATTGCGCAGCGGCAAGGAAAAGTGATCAGGAATCTCGGGCGTTGTTTGTTGGGAGTTCTCGCTGTGGCGTTGAGACAGCCTGAGACTACGCAGATGCAACCCTTCAGAAGTGCGCTCAGCTGTGTCAGGTCACTGCTTGACTTCAGGATGATGCCTCAATACCGAAGTCACACACCCGAGACTATATCTTATATGGCAGAATATGCGACGCAGTTCCACAAGACGAAGGACATCCTCTTGGAGTTTCGTATATCCAAACGGACGTAAGAGAAGGTTCATGAGTTACGCAAGGAGCTGGGTCATCAGAAAGCCCAGATGAGGGAGGGAGTGCCCCCATCCTAACGGTGCCGGATCTGTGACGACGATTGTGAAGAAGAGAACAACCAATGTATGGAATTGATACATTCCTAATCTAATTTCAACTTTGTTAAGATTCATCTAATTTGTCACTTTCGCAATCACATCTACATGTTCGGCAATATTCCGATGTATTCTACCGAGTATGGAGAACTCGCACATAAGGAGCTAATCAAGGATGGATGGCGACGCTCAAATAAAATCGACGCAGCATGACTGATACTAAGCAGCTACAGTGGACAACATGCGATCCGCATGAGGCTTTGAAACTTGGAATTCCTTCAACGTGCAGGAGCTCAGTTAACAACTGGGGTAGTAGAACATTTAGAGAAGGCCAGACCCGTGCCAACACCACCAGCTCATCATTGGATTCTGAAGGGACGTCGTTATAATATCCACAATTTTGTTGATTTTGGCAGAGCATGCAATATATCCCGGGAGACGATTTGTTGGGAATTGATACGATATAGCCGACTGAGCCAGCCTCCCGTGCGCCAACTGCCTGAACATGCGGCATTACTTCGAGCTTTGCCGGTGAAACTAGTGACGCAACTGGAGATCCTGTTTATGACATTCCAGGAGTCAGGTGTTTACGACATAGACAGGGCTCAATGCACCGGTGCTCAACTCTTCCGTAACCAGAACAGGTGAAACCATTGCGTTTGGATACATGCTGGTGGGGAGAATATGTATTGTGCGCTCAGGGGTCGTCTCCCGGCAAGCCTCGTTGCTCTGTTCAAAATCCGGTCAGGCTATTTGCAGCAGGATACGGTCTATCGCCTCGCCGGGGTTCAATTCATGGGCCTGGTAAACTCCGTGGGAATGTCAGACCTATACCGTCTGGTAACCGTTCAGCTTAGAGATGTTACCTGTGAGGTCACATTTGTGAATATAGAGAGGATCTTAGGTCTGGCGCATCGGATACCGGAAGCAGAACAGCCCTGGCTTGTCAACAGTCGGATCGATTTACGCACATTTAATGAGATCTATTAGGATCACAGTGTGGGCTTGTATAATAAAATAAACTTGGGGAGGGACGAAGCCCAGATGTGGGCTACATAGCTCCCAGACGGACGTGTAGCGTCACGATCACGACTAGGCGATAAACATGTATAATAGAGAAGTATATAGTAGAGATATAGACATAGAGGAATAGAAACATCTAGAAACAAACAAATTATGCATGATAGTAGTACTAGTACTAGGAGGAGGCACACCGGGAGGAATACGTAGCGTGATATCGGTGGCAAGTTGTTATGAGCAGCCCGGAATCAGAAGGAGAAGGGGGTACCTTGGGGAGGCGTCAGGTTGCTGTGGAGATGGGAGGCAGGAAGGAGACGTCAGGATGTGGGATAAGGGGCGGGAGATGAGCAAGAGATGGGGGTTGGCGGCGGGATGTCGGTAAGATCCGATGTCACGTCATGACGCAATCGGCGTTGGGAATGGAGTCCGGACGCTGGGGACACAGAGGACGGAAAAACGACGTCGGATGCGTCTCGACCCACCGCCCGCGCGTCTGACGCAGGATTAAATTTTGCTGATGTGGGCAAAACGCTAAGCGAGACGCGTCCCGATGTACAGGGTAAGGGGTAGGAACGTCAACGCAAGCGTGCTTATACGCAAACAGAACAGGGACCAGGGGGGGAGCCACAACCCCAGGGAGGGCAGGCCAAAGGCCCCAGAGAGATGAAAGGCCGAGATGGATGCATGGTACTCCTAGGCAGAAGCCATCCGGGGAGACCAGAGGCAGGAGGTAGTCTCACGACCATTTCTCATTGTGTTGAGATTTCAATCGCCGAAGGTGAAGCGGACGAGAAACATGATTGGAAAAAGGGGCTTTCTTTCTTTCTCTTTTTTTCTTTTTTTTATCATGTATTAGTTGTTAAGGTACAAGAAACCGTATAAAGCGCTAGCTATGATGAAAACAAAACCATAAAACAATCCAACAACCCGCTTCACCTCTTCATGGGACAAACCGAGAGCCCCCCACCCTAACGAAAGCAACCAAACATAACCAACTCGCCGTACTTCAAAGACGCTATGGTATGGGCCTGACCGCACCCCAGCCACCAGCCTAGATGAATAGGGAGGAAAGCATAGGAAAGATACAGCCATGAAGAGAACAGCCGCGAAGAATGTACAGGAGCAGGGATACCCTTCAGCAGGCTCCCCTAAACAAAGCAAAAGAATCTTACGGCCAGGGGCCGACAGAGCGGAAGGATAAACCACTATTGCCGGAGTACCCAAGGGAATTCCCCGAACCTAACGGCTTACTGGCAAGGCGGGGCAGGGCCCGAGTGCCTATTGTATCGGCGCGCATCGGACTTTAGGAACATCCAAGGAGATAGTGCAATACCATGGAATACCGTAACGGACACGAGTTGCGACCGTAGAGTAAGTCGTGAAGCGGGAGAACCAGGCGAAGGGAGCCACCCAGCGAGGAGACCCACTCAGCAGAGCGGATGCCAGCCACAGTGGATAGACCAATGGCGGACCGGAGGAAATTACCACTACTCTCATGTGGTCCCTTGTTACAGGAGAGGGCGCGTCACTACCGGACAGGATCTCGGACAAGAGGGAAACAAGAGGAGAGGGAGGGAGGAAGAGGCAGTAAGGTGCCAGCTAGGGATGTAGCAGTATGGTGCAAGCGGATCTGACCCTGGGAAGCGGGAAAGGGAGGGCTCGCCAGACACCAAGAAGGACGAACACGGAGGACGGAGATGAGGTCACAATTTGTCAAAAGCCAACCCTACCGACCGAGCAACTCAGGCGGGAGTGCAATACCAGAGAGCAGGGCTAGCAGGGCAACTACTTCACCGATAGCCTGAAACTAGGGACCGTATGTTGACAATGGAGGGAGGGTTGCCGACCGTGAAAATTGCTTCGGGAGACGCATCGCGAAGTACGGAGTTAGGGGGAGCAACATCAACCCAAGCGCGGTTTAACGACAACAGAATCAAGAACCCCGTAGGAGTTGAGGCCAAAGAGGTGAGAGAGGAAAAGCGAATAGACGGGTGCGTTGTACTCCTAGGCACAAGGCATGAGGGGAGACCAGAGGCGGAGAACACTTTCAAGCTGATTTCTCATAGGGTTGAGATTTCAATCGCTAGAGGTGGTGCGGACGAGAAAGATGATTGGAAAAAGGGGGGTTCTTTTGTTCCTGTTTCTTTTTCTTTTTTTTATCATGTATTCGTTGCTTAAGGTACAAGAAACCCCATGGAGCGCTAGCTATGGCGAAAACAAAACCTATAAACAATCCAATGGCCTGCTTCACCTCGTCATGGGACAAACCAACACCCCTGACTCTAACAAAAGCAATCAAACATGACCAACTTGTCGTACCCCCAAGACCCTATGGTATGGGCCTAACCCCACACCAGCCACCAGCCTAAACTAATCGGGAGGCAAGCATAGAAAAGCTACAGCCACAAAGACAACCTCCACAAAGAATGTAAAGGAGCAAGGAAACCCTTCAGGAGGCTCCCCTAAACAAAAGACGGGAATCTTGCGGCCCAGGGCCGACGGAGCGGAAGGAGAAAACTACTGGTGCCAGAGTGCCTAAGGGAATTCCCCAAACCGAGCGGTTAAGGGGCAAGACGGTGACACTGGCGGAGTGCCCAGTAATCGGCTCGCGCCAGACTTTAGGAACATCCAAGGAGATAGTGCAATACCATGGAATACCGTAACCACCACGAGTTGCGACCGCAAAGTAAATCGCGTAGCGGATGCAGAAGGCGAAGGGAGCCACCCAGCGAGGAGAGCCACTCAGCACAGGGGATGCCAGCCACAGCGGATAAACCAAGGGCCGACCGGACGATATTACCGCTTCTCTCATGTGGTCCCTTGTTACAGGAGAGAGAGCGTCATTACAGGAAAGGATCCAGGACGAGGGGGAGACTCAAGGAGGATCAAGAGTAAGCGCGGGGGCAGTAAGGTGCCAGCTAGCTGTAGCAGTACAATGCAAGCGGATCTAATGCGTGCGAAGTGGGAGAGGGAAGGCTCGCCTAGTACCAAGAAGTACGAACAGGGAGGACGGAGACAAGGTCAAGATATTTCGCACCCTGACCGTACCGACCGAGCAACTCAGGAGGGAGTGCAACACCAGAGAGCATGGCCACCAGGGCAACTACTTCACCAACAGCCCGAAACTAGCAACTGTGTGTTGACGATGGAAGGAGGGTTGCCGACCGTGCAAATCGCTAAGCGAGACGCGTCGGGAAGTGCAGGGTAACGGGGAGAAACACCAACGCAAGCATGCTTAACGAAGACAGAATCAAGAACCCCGTGGGAGGGGAGGCCAGAGGCCCCAGAGAGAGGAAAGGGAGAGACCTGTGTGTGACTCCCCTAGGCAGAAGCTATCGGGAGGGGGTCAGAGGCGAAGGACACTCTCGCGATCATTTCCGATAGTGTTGAGATTTCAATCGCTGGAGATGGAGCGGATGAGAAAGATGATTGAAAAAGGGGGTTTTTTTTCTTTTTTTCTTTTTTTTCTTCTTCTTTTTTTTTTTATATCATATATTCGTTGTTAAGGTACAAGAAATCGCATGGAGCACTAGCTATGGCGAAAACAAAACCCATAATCCAAAACGAACTAACAAAGGAAACATCCGGCGCCAAAAACTCTTCAGCTGGGGTCCGTACCGGTCCCAGGCCCACATACGGGCACGAAATTCAACCAGGTAAATCAAAGGAAACCCTACTTAAATCAGCGGACAGTATGAAAAACAAAAATATTAACCTAGCTTTCCTCAGACGACATAAAGTAACCAAAGGAAACTACATTAGAAGAAAGGGAACAAAGGGAGGAAACAGAAAACGACAGGCAAGAAAACATGCCCCGGGGGAAGGCTGTAGCCGTACACTTAATGAAGTGGGCTAGGATGGCCAGGAGGGCGGCCGTGTACCAGATGGGGGCGTCGGGGCCAACGTCGACGATCCCCGGAAGGTGGCGGGTCCTGGCAGGCTCTTTGGCCGAGCAGTGGAGGATGGCGTGGTCGAATATCTCAAGGGCACGCTGGCCACTGGGGCAGGTGGTGGGGGCGTCGCTGTCCCAAGCAGGGTGGGCACGGAGGTAGCACTTCCCAGATCTCATCTGGTGGATGCGGCTAGCGGAGAACTTGTCTAGGCCCATAAACGGGTGGGGTTTGAGCAAGGGAGGGTATGGGTACCTGGCCGGATCCAGCGCGGCCTTCTCCTATTGTTCCATGAGGAGGCTCCTGCATTGGAGCTTTAGCTGGGGGTAGGAGCGGCCTGGGGGGTGCTCGGGGTAGGAGTCGCAGAGCAGGTGTTGGGAGGTGACTGGAAGGGGGCCGAGCCCATCAGGGCCCAGGAGGAACAGCATGGAGTGCGGGACAGCGTCGAGGGGGAGGTGAGCCCTGTTTTTTGAAGGTGGTCTTGGCTGGATCCACGGGAGAGGAAGATGGCTGCACGCATTCCTTGCGCTCAGGGCCCTGTGGTCTGGTGAGTGGCGGTGAAGGAATGGAGTTTGCACAGAGGGGGGAAGCCTCGCTGTTTCAGGGTTGATTTCCGGGGGGGAGCATAGTATTCTAAGGTGAGCCAGGCGGCGTTTGTACTTAATGAGAAGCTGCAGCGGTGCGAGGCAGGACTCGATAGCCAGGATGTCGGTAGGGGTGCACCTGAAGCAATTGGTTGTCCATCTCTGGACCTTGTGCCAGAATGCGGAGAGCTTCCTAGTCATGTGGACGGCGGGCAAGAAGGCGTCCGCCCCGTAGCTGAGGATAGGGAAGAGGAGGGAGGAGGCTAGTCTGTGGCAGAGGAAGGGAGGGAGGCTGATCCCTGGAGGGGAGAGTCATTTGACCGCCACGAAGGCCGCCTGGGCCTTGGCCAGTCTATTGACGAAGTCAGGGGAAGTGGAGACCGAGGGGGTGAACCAGTAACCTGGCCACATAACCTCAACCTGGGGCGTGAAAACCGACCCATCCAGGAGGACCAGAACATTGGAGCTGGGGTCTCTGTCCCTGTTCGTGCGGTAGTGGATGAGCTCCGTCTTGGGGACTGAGAAGCCGACCCCCAGCCTGGCCCCTCTGGACTTCAGCCTGCCGTATTGCTTCTATAGGATCTCGACTTGGGCCGATAAGACGCAGAAGATACGGTCAGACCGAAGTCATCCACGTAAGAGAGGGTGAGACCACAGGGTATCACGAAGTGGAGCTGGGAGACGTAAATAACAAACAAAAGCGGAGAGACTGGGGACCCCGGAGGGGTGCCCACCGACACAGGGGTGAACACTTTGGAGGACCCCGGGTATAGGAGCCGGCATGACCTGCCGGACAGGAAGGACTTGGTCCAGGATACAAGATACGAGTTGACCCCTTCTGCTCTAGGCATGCCGCAGAGGGTGGCGGGGTTGACATTGTCAAAGCGCCCCTTTATGTCTACAAATAGTGTGGAGACTTTCCTCCCAGCGATCTTGCGGGGATTCACCTCATGGGTGAGGGTGGTAACTGCGTCCGAGGCCGAGAGACCAGCCCGCGAGCCACACTAGTGCGGGTGGAGGACGCCAGTCGCACGGGGCATGCGGGAGAGTCTCGAGTTCATTATACTCTCGAGGATTTTCGAAAAAGATCTGGGGCAAGACTATGATGCGGAAAGACGAGGAGGAGGGGTATGAGCGTTTCCCCGGCTTGTCGAGCACAATGCCATCGCCCCTTTTGAGGCTTAGGGGGTGGGATCCGTAGGTCACCAAGGGGGCTAGTAGGTTGTGAATAAGATGAGGGGCCACACGGTACACCCTCTTCCATACCGAGTTGGGTGTCATGTCTGGCCCGGGGGCCGACACTGGGGAGGAACGGGCTAGGGCTCTGCCGACCTTGTCCACTGCCAGTGGGAGGCAGTCCTTGAATGGGAGCCCGATGGTATAGAGCAATTTGGCTGGCTCGCCGGGGAAAAAGTGGTTGAGGAGTGCCTGCCAGTGATTGAGTTCGGGTGGGGTTGAAGCGCCAGCGAGCTCTGGGAAACGGGGAGGAGCGTGGCCGACGGCGAACCTCTTGGCCGTCCACACAGTCTGGGCGGTCGCGGAGGCCAAGAAGGAGAACCAGTGATGCCTCTTTGCCTTCTTGATGGCATTGAATTAGGTGTACCGCGCCGCCCTTGCGGAGGCGAGGCGGGCGGCATCCAAACGGTCCCATTGCGAGGAGCGGAGTGCAAAGTTGTAGGCCTTCCTGACTATTGACAAAAACTCTCACCACCACGGCTTGGATCGATAGGTCACCCTCTTTAGAGCGGTGTGCAGTGCGAATTGGGACGTAACTCTGCCTAGGTTGGTGTTGAACCAGATGTCCAGGGAGCGCGTGGTAGGGAGGAGGGGAGGGGGCAACATAGTCGTAGACTTCAGGGAAGTTTCCAAACTGGCCCATTCGTTCAGGGCCCATTTAGGGGTCCGGGGGGGCGCTCGAAACAAGGGGCCCTCAAAGCGGAGAAGGATCGGAATATGGTCAGAACCGGTAGAAGAATAGGGGTCCGACCACTCTGAAAAGTATGGTGCGAGGAGGGGACAAGCAAAGGGGAGGTTCAGGACGCCGGAGCGTCCGATGAGTGTCATGGAGAACTGGGTAAATACACACGGGGTGTTGAGGAGGGAGAACCCCAGGTCTGTCGCCCTGTGGAAGTAGGGCGTTGAGGTGCCAATCTCGCTTTCTTTGAAGACTCTGAGGGGGTCAGCCATGGGGTCATGGATGTTCAGGTCACCCAAGCTGAACGTGGGAAGGGGACTGTAGGGGAAGATAATGTCCGGTGGAACAGAGAGAGTGTTGTTGGAGCGACCTTTTGTGCTGTAGGAGTTGATTATTGTGAAACTAGTGGTGGAGGTGTTAAAGAAGCCATCGGGGGTGAAGAGGTCAAGTACCATGATGTCCCTCCTTCTAAAAAACCGTAGTAGGTGGGAAATAGTCGACAAAATGGAACTATAAACATAAAAAGCAAACTGGGGCTTACAGCCACCAGTCCGGGAGGGGGAAAAAGCAGTAAACAAATTAAACGAGCGGAGTTTGCCCCTGTAGACCGGAGGATTTTGCAGGGTTACAATGGAAGGAGGGTGGGCCAGCTGTGTGAACGACCCGAACAAAGAATGGAACACATCCCAGCTCGCGAGGCAGTTGTGTTGAACGAGTGTGAAGGGTTTCGGAGGGGGGGGCGGGCCCTGCCCGCCACCCCATGAGGTTTGGTCCTATTGCATTAGCGGGCCAGGCCCGAGGCAGTTCTGCTCATAGGAGAGGGGCTCTGAGACTCCACAGGGGGGAGCTGTCTGGAGCCTGGTGTGGCCCTTACAGAGGCTGGAAGTATCGTTGTCCTTCTGGCCCTTGGAGTAGCCATCTCGAACTCCGACTGGAGGGAGAGGGAGGGTGAAGGGGGGGGTGAGAGGACTCGGTCATCGGTGGCCGTATCCATCTCGTCGCCAGTCGGCGGCGGAGGAACGACTTCTGTGGCAACGGATGAACGCCTGAGAGGGGGCGATGATGTGCGGCTTTCCCAATCCCTATTGGTGGCAGTATGGTCCCCCCCGCAGTTAACGCAGAGGGGCGGTGAGGAAGAGCAACAGCCAGGAGCAGCCTTAACGTTGCCACCTCCAGGGCAGGTGGGATTGGGGCAGCAGTGCATGTCACGGGTGTGGTTGAGGGAGCAGATGGGGCAAACGGGATGGGTCGAGTGGCCCCTGGGGGCGACATGGCCGTATCCCCAGCAGTTCTTGCACTGCGTGTACCTGTAGGAAGAGTAAGCGCATGCATTTGTTCGCGATCGGGAGAGGAGTCGAATCGCAGAGCCTATCGCGAGTACGTCACCCGGGTGAACGGAAACGATGACCGAGGTGGCAGTTTTGCCCTCCCTGGATTGCGCGTTGGGGTTGACATATGTGGCGGCGAGGATGCATATGTTTTTGCAGTTCAGAATCGACACCACAAGACACTGGAAGAGCTCTTCCAGGTCTTCCGGGAGGAAGGCGATTGTGAGGGAGTGGATGGCGAGCTGTGCTTCGTTGGGGGCGAGGCGGAAGGGCAGCCAAGGAGAAACTCCCACCGGGAACGACTTGTTGAGCTGGGAGGAAAGAGTGTCAACATATTGCACAAAGGCTACGGCAGGGGTGGCAGGGTCGGTGCCGAGAAGGGTGACTGATCCATGGTCGTTGACTTTGGCGGTAACTGCCAGGGGGAGGATACAGTTCGCATCTCTGAGAACGCGGGCAGCAATGTCAGGAAAGGTGGCAGCACTCAGGGGCGCTTGTGGGTGCTCAGAGAGGGAAGAACGGGGAGCGTAGAATCTTCTTTAGGCCGTAGGGAGCGACCTCCGTGCCTGAGTCACAGGGGCGAGGCTACTGGCTGACGGGACTTTGGCAGCCGTGAGGGAGCACTTATTCTTCCTGCCCTTCGAGGCACTTTTGGAGGCGGCCTGTGCGTACTAGGGTAGGGGTTTGGGGCAGTCAGGGGCGAGGTGGCCTGAGATGAAGGAGGTGGGATAGGGGTACTTCCCTTCGTGGAACGCGTTTGATTCCCTGGAGTCCGGGAACTTGTCCGCATAGGCGCGAGGATCGCCGTAAAAGGTGTGGGTGTCCAGGTCGTATCGGGGAATGTCAGGATCGAAAGAGGAAGAGGGAGTCGTGGTGGAAGGGGGAGCGCGGAACCACGCCCTGGGCTGTGCTGGGAGGGGTGTGGGTCGTGTGGTAACACCGGTCGGAGGAACTGGAGCCCGAGTGAGGGCAGGTGACACCCTTTGTCACAGGTCACGAAGGGACGTGTTGATAGGCGCGAGCGCAGTTTTGAAGACTTTTTCAACCGCCGGGAAAGTGGGAAGGGTTGCAATCCTGGATTCGATATTGCCTAATTGGGTCGTTATGGTGTCCAGCTGACGCGTCATGGATGTGAGGGCATTCAGAGCAGAGCAGGAGAGGGGCAAGAGGATTGTCTCGCCGTCCGAGAGGCCGGTGAGCTGGTGGTCGTCGAGGATCCGGAGTGAGAGAGAAGTGAAGTTGAGGCGCTGGCGGGTCTCATGAACAAAGTCACGGATGTTGAGGTGGTTCTCCGGGAGGTCTGGAGTAGCGGACTGCCTCAAGGGGGCTCTCACCGAGACACCTGAGGCGGGGAGGGGACGGAGGTGTTCCATCGCGAAGATGGGGTATCAGGGACGCGAAGCCTCAAAGGCAGCCGAAGTTAGGGGGCGAGGGGGGATTGTGTACTGAACGACGTAGAGTTGTGATTTCAATGACAGGAGGTGTAGAGGGCCCGGAACGTGATTGGAAAAGGGGGTGGAGCCCCCTTTACACGTTAAGAAAATCATTCCTATGCCTTGCTGAGCTCAACTCATAGCCTTAGATGAGTCGCATATTTGAATAACTGAGGAAACAATACCATTTCTTGTAAATATAATCATACAAATCCCTCATGGTGACAGTGTAACAAAAGAAAGCAGACCAAAGAAACCAACCTTATCCTAACCCATATCTCACCAGCTGACCATAACAGTTGGAAGGAAAGCTGTAGTGGAGATGAAAATATGTAAGGGAATAGAAAAGTGTGGTTGCGATTGAAAGATGTAGCTGGTGGGAAAAACTCTCAATGGCATTTGTCATGGTAAGATCTAAGGGCAACTTAGCATTCAGATGGCAACTCTTCTGACACTGTAACATGTACACCAGTGGATAGCTTGCCCTGCAGAATTTTGTGCTGATAATGGGCTCTCATGTTTCCTTTCTGAGACAAGTTTAACTACACGTCTCTATCTCTACCACAGCTTTCCATCCAACCACAGCTTTCCATTTCCACTCTATCTTTGCATTCAACCACAGGTTTCCATCTCCACCACACTTTTTCATCAAATCACACATTTTTATTTCAACCACAGTTTTCCATTTAACCTCACCAGTGTATGTCAACAAATCACCAATTCTACCACTATCATCACTTGAATTTCTGTTAGGCGCACGGACTCCCCGTAATGATTTATAGGGCAAAGTTACCCTACCTTGACACCCACGAACTTCGAAGGAAAAAGATAACACCCCTCTTCAGCCCCAGCATTGGGATGGGGTGTCATCACTGGCCACCTAGGTAGATGCGTCCCAACACCACAGACCACTATCGATGGAACACATCTTATAACACCGTATACGTCGCGGCTGTCCGTCCGACCGGATCCTGTTCGCAGGATATAAGAGGGGAGACCTCCGGGCACCTTATGCAGGTAGAAGAACGTCAATCGGAAGATGGCGCCGCGCATGAGGTTACCGACGCTTGATGACAGACAGTCAAAAGGTTGGGTCAAAGGTCACAGGACGTTTCGCACGCAAGTTAGTCCCCTCATACCTACAAAGTCGTGTAGAGTATGAAGGAGGTAACTATGCCCAGTAAGTGGATTGGGTGCATCCACAGAGGACAGGTTAGTTGAAGGTGGAGTCCAAGGGAAAATGCCTATAGGTACGATCCCGAGGACAAGTCGTTTAATGCCGGAAGACCAGAATACGATATGCAGTTGCCTGCTGAATTCTTGACGGAACCAATCAAAGAAGATTGGCCATCTTCCGTCCCGCGAGTTAGACTACTTTCGAAAAGCAGGAGGGCAACATAATTCTTAACCATTGTTGTCAACGGATAAACGGATGAGCTGACACCGGACATGGTCTCCACACCATTAGGAATAATGGAAGCGCAGACCGATAACTTGGCCATGGGAGCAAAAGGTGTGATAGAGAATTTTCAGGGTCTACGAGTGTTCGCACTCAGGTAAGCTTCGCAGAGTTGTGGGCAAGGTACTTAGTTAGTATAGAGTTAGCATGTACACCGCTATTACTCAGACACAGGATATAAATATCGAAGCATCTTCGCTGCTATTTAGATACAAAGAAAGCACAGACAAGAGATCTTATCAATATAATAAGTTATCTACACTTTTATATCGTTATCAATACTTCGACCATCTACACCTAGAGTTCGTTACGGGGCGGGGCGGGGCGGGTTTTCACTCGCCAGGCCCCGCCCGTACAACGGTCCGGGGGGGTTATTTTGGGGGTGATCCCCGCCCCGCCCCCGTCCGGGGCGAGTCCCCACTCATTCCCTGGATGGGGCCCCGTTTCTCCCCACCTGTTTTAACGGGGTCCCGTCTGGGGAATGGGCGGGCCCGGGGGCAGGGGCAGGGAACCGTAAAATAACACGCCCCGCCCCGGGCCGTTCAGCGGGGCGGGGCGGGGAATTGGGCCAGGGGCCCGCGTTTTTCCGGGCCCCGGAGGCCCCGTAACGAACACTATCTACACCAAAGTATATAATTATATCTACCCTACATTACTCGTGTCTTCTTAACGAGTTCTCCGATATACTTACGATTAATGTCCTAGCTGTCGGAATACCTCATGCCAAAGCTACCACCCAACAATTTCCCTCTACAAGTGGTAGGGATAAAGTATCTGAACAGTTCATTTTGGTTAACCCAGAAAATAAACCCTGGCTTGTGAAATTGAAGTGATGATACTGGTAGGATTCATTGTTTGTTGACATAGATAGGTATGGTTGGAAAGGAAGATGTGGTTGAGATGGAAAGATGTGGCAGTATAGAAATGTGTAGTTGAGATTGAGAGGTGTGCTTGGTGAGAAAACTCACATTATAATCCACCAGGTCAATGCATCAGGGCAATTTACCAGTCACATGGCAAATTTTCTCCCACTATAACTTGCCCACAAGTGGATAGCTCCACCTAAACAATTTTGTTCTTATTAGATGCTTTTGTGCTTTCTTTCAAAGATACGTGCAACCACATCTCTCTATCTCAACCACACTGTTACACATCGTGACTACGCAAGGAAGATTTTACATGACTAATATTTATTATGCTCTGCTCAGCATGTACCAATAAAAATATATCGTCATAAAAGTTGAAAATGGCATCTATGTCAATAAAAATATACACTATTGAAAAAAATATATCTGTGTTCGGCAACACTTTTAAATATCAATAAAAAACAATTTATTCTTACACTCCAAGATAGTTGAGGGCTGAAGTCAAATAATTAATATGAATAAAAAATAATTAGGGAGAATATTATTCTCTAGGAGTAGAATGATAATACAAGTTGAAACAAGTTAGCTTCAACTAAATGATATGATATTTATTAATATTAAAAGTATAGTTTCCTGAAAATAGTTGAAAATGTATTTAATTGAGATTTTAACAATAAAGGACAATTCTTATTAAATTGTAAGTATTATAAGTGCTTTCTGAAAAAATATGACAGTATTTTTTATTACAAGTTTAACATATAGAAATATGAACCATATCTTGTGATGTGATACCTAACCCTACAATAACTATAATATTATACTATAAAAAATTAACAATAGAATAAAAAAATATCAGCGTTTAATGTATATTGTGGAACACACCGGTATATAAAAACTTTAATATACCACAATTTATACTATAAAAGTGACATGCTGAGCAGGCCCTTCGTGATAAAGCTATATTGGCTTGACACTATCACCTGACTTGACTCATAGCTCTCATAGGACTGCACACTTGAGGGTTATCATTATATTATGATTTGTTAATTGTTTCATGAGTAACGATTGTGATGTCATACCATCTAATTGCTTTTGCATATCAGTCTGATTATCAGTCATGGGTTTCATGCATGTGACTCATTTGAGCACAGGACTTGGTTTATGGGTTTGGGATGAATAAAGAATATTGCGAAGTTGACTCAGCCGAGTCAGCTGATGGATTTCACACTATGACTCACTATGACTCATAGGGGTCGGGTGATACAAAGGTGATGAGTCACTAGAGTTAGGGTGGTGGGAAGATGCCTATATAAAGGGCTTGGTTCTGACTAAGAGGTAGGACACCAACCATCTCTCCTACACCTCCGGCGATTGAAATCTCACACCACAGGAAACCATCGTTACTTTCCCCCACCCACCTGCCTTCTCCCACAATGGCTACTGCCTAGGGGCTCACATTAAGCCATCTTCCCTCCTCTTCTGAGGCCTGTCGGCCTCCCCTGCCTGGGGTTCTTGTTCTTGTTCATCATTGACACCAGCTCATAAAGTTCGGTTCTCTGGCTTACCCCGCACTTGCTTTTCATCTTGCTTAGCATTTTTGCACTGTGGGAAAGCTTCTCCCTTCGTTTATGGTCGGCGTTACGGTGTCGGACACTCGGTCAAAGTAGGCCTTATATGGCTAGACTTCTATCTCTGATGGGGACAGCTTCGGTCAGTAACATCTCAGTTTCACCTCAATCTTGTTCTTGTCCCAAAAGCCCTTGCTATGGCCTGTTTGTTGGTTGTGGCTAGCGTGTTCGCGATCCTTCCTCTACCCTCCTCCTGGTTGTCTCCGGTTCCACCATACTGCTGGTTTCCTCTCCTTGGCTGACACCGTACTGTCCCCCACCAGCTGGCACCCTGCTGCTATTTATCGGCTGGCACCATACCACCCACCGTCGTTGGCTGGCATCTCGTTTGCCCGCCGGCTCTCCTCGTCTGTCTATCCTCCCCCGTCGTCGCACCCGTTCCTGCTTTCGCCGAGTCAGGGTATGGCACTGCCTCCAGGGCTGCCGCAAATGCCAGGGATCGATGTAGTTACCGGTGCAGCCGTTGTCTTCGGTTCGATGTCAGCTCACAAACCTCGTTGTTTTCCCCTGGTGCGCGATCACTCTCTCCTCACCCCTAGGGCCCAAAACAGTTTTAGCGAAGCCGTCGTTTGTTTTGTTTTGGGGAGCCTGCGGAACTGTTTGGGTCTCTCTCCTGGACGTCTTTATCAATTGTCTTCTTACGTGTCTGGGGTATTTTATCTTAGGTGCTAGGCATGGGGCCTACTTCCTATGTATTCAGGGTGTTTGATTTTTCCCATGAAGAGCTGAAGCGGGCGGTGGTTTTGTATTTATACGTTTTGTTCTCTCCATAGCTCGCACTGCATGAGGCTTGTTGTACCTAGAAACAATGAACGCCTGATTACAAAAAAAAGAAATAAAAGGAATAAGAGTTAGGATCTTGACACTACCACCTACCTACTTTTCATTACTTAAGTTGTAATACAATTATTCTCTCTTTCTCTCTACATACACTGCTCTTGTCCAAGAGCCTATACTCTAATAACACAGGGACTATTGTCATAGTCTCAGCAATAGGTTGCCCAACATAGGACCATTGTGCTAGTTCTACAAGCACGACAATCTACTGCTCTCACTCTCAGACCAGATAGTACCCTTCAAGACAAGCAAGCCAGTTCTGTTCAATCTGAAGATATAGTACCTCCTACGCCTTAGTGCAAAAACACCAGACTCACGTACACAGGAGATGAGTGTCATTGCCTGTTACATACCTGCTCAACAATAGGAATATTACCCACACATTTCCATTCAACCACTCCTTTTAATCTTCATCCTAGCTTTTGATCCAATTACTTCTCTTTATTTCAACAAAGATTCTTAGTGTAGAGCTTGTTTTGGGGTTCACCAAAATTAACTAATGGGATATGGTATCCTTCACACTTGATCTCCACCATTTGTACTAGAAAATTGTAGTGATTATACTTGTAAAATTGATCATTTGTGACAGGTTGGCTATACAAGTACCAGGAATACTGATTTCCTCCAAGACAAGGTTATTAGAAATAACCTGGGAAGGAAACACGAGAGCCACTGATAAGCACAAAATTCTTCACAGCACGCAGTCCCCCTGTAGGGAGGTTACAGTATGCAAAATTATCCCTATAACTCAGTATTGTATTCCTATCAACCACACCTCTCTATCTCAACACCACCTTTCCTTTCAACAAGATCTTTCCATCTCCACTACACCATTCCCCTTAATATGTTTATGTAACGTATAATGTTTATGGATTTTATCCCCGCCCTGTTTATTTTCCATTGTACCCTAAATCAACTGTTCCAATATTTTATCCCACATCTCTCCATCTCAACCATACCTTTCCACCCAAAAACCACTTTCCATCTTGATCACCACTCTCGATCCAACCACATCTCTCTATCACACCAAATGATCAATTCTACAAGAAAACTCCAGTTATTATCAGCCATGGTAAGACATAAGAGTTATTTGCCAATAACATGGTAGATGGAAAGGTGTAGTTGAATGGAAAAATGTGGTTGAGATAGAAAGGTGTGGTTGAATTAAAAGTGTGTGGTGGAGATAGAGAGATGTTGCACTTGTCGTTGGAAGGAAACACATGAGTTGCTTATAGGCACAAAATCTAGCATGTTAAGCTATCCACTTGTCGGCAAGCCACAGTGTCAGGTCATTTGCCAGGTGACTGTTAAATTACTCTTAGGCCTGGCCATGGTAGATGATCATGGGAGTTTATTGAAATCATGGTATATTTTGTAATTAACCTGAATTAACTGTTTAGATGCTATATCCATACTACTTGAACCGGAAACGTAAACTGATAATACTTGTAGAATTGATTGTTTGTTCAGATGGAGAGGTATGATTGGATCGTAATCTGTCGTTAAAATGGAAATATGGGGTTGAAAGGAAAGCTGTAGTTGAATTAGGGAGTGGTGGTAGCACATGTCTCTGAAAGGAAACACAAGAGCTCCTTATATGGATCAGCTCAAAATTCTGCATGTCAAGCTATACACCGGTGGGCAAGTGACAGTGTGAGAAAGTTTGCAATATAACTGCTAAACTACACTTAAGTCTTACTATAGTTGATGATAACAGGAGTTAAAAAGATGTAGTTTGATGGAACAGCATCAGCAAAAGTTCACATTTGACCCCCATACCTCATGAGGCACCTGGGGTATTGGGTACTAAATTATAAAACTCCAGTTGATGGACAGAGTGACAAGAATAGCAGAAACCAGGTATCAATCAGGAATATTTATTGTTACTAGAACAGCCAAGATTGTATGATAGTACAAGGTAAGCGAGATGTATAGAGTCTTATTGGGGAGGTCAGGAGGCCTCCAGGATACTCTGAGGTAATGCCAGATTGCCCAGGGGGACCAAATGCATAAGGGAAAAATAATTGAAAAATAATGGAAAAATATAAAACGGCTTCCTGGGGTCTCAAATTGCCTTTAGGTCACTAGATTTGACCTATTTAAAATAGAAATGAGACATGTTTCAGGTCACAGTTCTGAATGCAAATTATCTCTTCAGGCTAGGATAATACTCTATTGATTTATTATATTATTGATTTTTATCTAGTATATTTATTTGTAAATTAATTTATGGGTATACCTAGGTACGATTACAGGAAGCGTGCTCAAAAACAGCCCAAATGAGATGTTTAAAGGCTCATCAGAAAGCGCTCGGCATGGAGAATCACGGGTGGCCTCCACTTAGTAATAGCATGCCTGTAGCCTAAGATATCATATACGGTTGTCAGAAGTTCAACATTCCGCCCAAGTGTAAAAGTGGAAACAATGGACCTTGAGAATAGTGCAAATGGCACAGTTAAAGGCTCAAAAGATTGCTCTCGAAAAGGGGAATCAAGCCCTGGTATCCACTTGATGATTGCATGCCTGTAGCCGAAGTAATCCGGTGAGGTGGTCAGACAGTCAAAATTCTGCCCAAGTGTAAAAGGGTAAAGAAAGGGCCTTGGAAATGGTCCAAATGAGACGGTTAAGGACTCTAAAGATTGGTCTCGACGAGGGGAATCCAGCCCTGGTATCCGCTTGGTGATAGCATGCCTGTAGCCTACATAGTCAGGTGCGATCTTCAGAGATTAAAAGATTCCGCCCAAGTGTAAAAGTATAAAGAAAGACCTTTGACAATGGTGTAAATGGGACGTGCAAAGGCTCTCAAGATTGCTCTCACCAAGTGGAATCTAGCCCTGGTATCCGCTTGGTGATAGCATGCCTGTAGTCTAAGTAATCAGGCAAGATTGTCAGTGAGTCAAAATTGCCTCCAAGTGTAAATGTGTAAAGAACGGAAGGACGTTGGAAATGCTTGAAATGAGAGGTTTGAGGACTCTAAAGATTGCTCTCGACGAGGGGAATCCAGCCCCGGTATCAGCCTGGTAATAGCATACCTGTCGCGTAAGTAATCAGGTGAGATTGTCAGAGAGGCAAAATTTTACCCAAGTATCAAATTGTAAAGAAAGAACCTTGAAAACGGTGCAAATGGGACGTTCAATACCCCAAATGAATGCTCTCGATAAGGGGAATCCAACCCATATATCCATGTGGCAATCGGATACCTGTAGCTCAGCCAAACATATAAGCTAGTCAAAAGTTCAAAAATCGGCCCAAGCGTGAAGTTGTGAAGAAGAGACCTTAAAAATAGTGCACATGGGACATGTAACAGCTCCAATGAAGGCTCTCGATGAGGGGAATACAACCCAGGTATCCATTTACCCATAGCATGCCTGTAGCATAAGTAAACATATGAGATAGAGATAGGATCAAAAATCCGCCCAAGTGTAAAAGTGTAAAGACGTGACCTTGAAAACATTGCAAATGGAACGTTTAATGGCTCAAACGAATGCTCTCGATGAAGGGAATCTAATGGCGGTAACCGGTGTTGTTAGGACGTATGTGGCCTGAGATATCTGGTGGGATCCAAGTAGTGCCTTGAAGGCAGAAACTTAGTGTGAAAGAAAGAGTTAAAGGGGCCTTTCAGAGGCACAAATAGTTTGGGGAATGGTGGTCTGTTTGAAAATCTTGGCACTACCTACCCATTAAGTGAGCCACTGAGAGTCCTATTTGAGCCTTTCAGAGTTCTATTGGGTCTTTTCAGAGTCTTTTCTAACTTGTGTGGTACCAACCTTGTGAAAAGGCTTAAGCGCAAAATTAAAATGTCATTTAAGTAGGAGCCAAAAAGTCGCCGGACTATTGTACTCCCACATAGAGGTATTCTTGGACGAACAAAGTTTCCCAGGGAACAACAGGGAACTCCAGAGGGCGACTGTCCACAAAGGAAAAACTCAGGAGTAGCCAGTCCATAACGGAAATACTCGTGTAGCAAAGTGGCTTTACTGGAGGCACCATGGGACTCCAGCAAGTTCCTGACCACCCATCAGTCACCTCTGAATTATGTAGTTAGTCCAATACCCCATGCATTTACTATGTATATCTTGACCCAAGTAGTAACGTCCTGAATGATAAGTAAACAATTGTTGTTCCATACAGGCTTCAGACATCCCAATCAATACCTCTTGTCTTATGAATGATAGGAGGCATCGGCCTCCCTGGTAATGCCATCTGCTACAGGAATCAAAGTGTGATATACATAAGGCAAAAGGATTTTTGCTGATGAGTGTCCTTAGATGGAAAGATGTGGTCGAGATCGAGAGGTGTGGTTGAAATTGAAAGGTGTGGTTGGATGGAAAGGTGTGGTTGTGATAGAGTGGTGTAGTTGCACTTATCTTAAGAAGAAAATATGAGAGCTCCTTATAAGCACCAAATTTTATCCACACAGGGCCAAGTCAGAGTGTGAGAAAATTTGCAAGGTGAGTGTCAAATTGTGCTTACTTCTTGCTATTGTGGATTATAATAAGAGTTTTCTTGTAGAATTGTACCATAAATAGAGAGTAAGCAAGGCAGATCTTACATGACCAATACTCATTAGTTATTACCTAGGTTGGTTTCACACTAAAACGGCATTGGACTCACAGTATCTTAGTTGACGGGGAACTTCCAAGTCATGGCTATGTTATCATTGATTGATTATTCTATGACTCATGATTGTGATGTCAGATGATGTAATCCCGTTTTGCACATGACTCAGATTATGAGTCATGTGTTTCATGCATATGACTTGTTTGAGCATATGACTTGTTATGTGAGTTTTGATTAGTTAAAGGATGTTGCGCCGTTGACTCAGAAGAGTCAGCTGATGAATTTTACCCTATGACTGACTATGAATCATAGAGGTCGCATGACAGGAGTTGATCAGTGACCAGGCTCAGGGTTGTGGGAAGATACCCATATAAGAAGATTGGTTCTAACCAAGGAATAGGATCTTCTCTCAACCATCTAAGTACTTTTCTATTACTAAGTTACAATATCATTCCTCTTTCTCTCTTTACATACACTCCTACTCTATCACAACACCCGATCTAAGAACCCAAAAACTATAATGATAGTCGCACCACGGGTTCCCCAATATAGAACTATTGTGAGAGTTGTATCAAGCACGACAATGTACCCTTCTTACAATCTAACAAGGTAGTATCATTCATACAACCAAGCTAGTGTAGTACTATCCGAAGAGATAGTACGTTCTTAGTTCTTGGGGCAGAACATACGACTTGATTATGCTGGAGATGATTCTCATTGCCTGTTACCTACCTGCTCAACAATAGGATTGTTACAAATTGATCATATCTTGAGAATAACAAGTATGATTGAATGGAAACCTGTGGTTGAGATCGAAAAGTGTCCTTCGATTGAACGGTTTGGTATTGGTTATACTAGATCGGAATACAATACTAATAACCCAGCCTTGTAGGAAATCCTTATCCCTGCTACTTGTATAGCAAACTGGTCACAAATGCATTTCCTACATTTCTTAAGCTCTTTTCATCGACTAGTTTTCTTCCACCAACTTACGCTATAGGAATAAACAGTACATCACTAGCAGCTAGAGGAGGTCAAGTTCCTTGATTTCCTAGGTCTGCCTTTTATGAGTGAGACTACTCCTTTTATGGCTGATATTTGAAATAATCACGATAGTGATCTTCTCTATCTCAGAACTAACAGTGAATGACATTTGGCACAGACAAAGCGATGCCTACCAGGAAAGACAAAGCAAAATCTAGGCTGGAGCGGGTAAATTCCCAAGACCTCCAACCGTTATATGAAAAGCCACAGGTCAAAATTTCGGCCATAAGAGCCACTATCATTTGGTATTTGTTGGCTTACTTCCTTAGTGAGTTAATAGCACAGTGCTCTATATGCGTGTCATCTGCACTGGGTTCAAAAGAAAAAGCAATAGAGAAGATGTTTGTAAAGTCATTCTGATTGTGACAACCAAAATCGTAAGTGAACCCATCATTATTGAAAGGGCACAACAGGTGTTAGAAGACATCTGTAAACAAGAGAAGTTCTCTGTTGAATGGACCAAGTATGCTCTGAGGGCGCAGTGAGGTGCTACGCTCATAGTTCTAGGAGGACTCTTACTTAACACTGGTTTGCTAGAGCAACTCTGCCGTGCATCGTAGAGTGCATCACCTTGGTTATTGCATGGTTGGTCTATTTCATTTTAGAGCTCAGACACATAGATATGTCTTGCTATATATTCCTTTAATCCCTGTTTTCAGATAGTGATGGACTGGGACAAGCATTTAAAATTACTTCATTATAAATAGATTCTAACTTAGCCTGCTCATATGGAATCAATCAATATCTAAAACATTCACGCCAGAAAAATGGCCCACCACAGGCAGCAGATAAACCAAGAATCTTATAATATTCTGGCTAATTTTATCAATGCCTGGAAGAGCTCCAGGCTTGTGAAATATTACTAGCGTGAGAGTTTTCAGAATTTGGAACAAGCAGCAGTAATAAAGTATTCTGAGAGCTCCATATATTCCTTCAGATTATAGAGGAGAGGAAAAAGAAGGAGGCTTACTAGAAGAGCAGGGTATAGGAGAGATGGAGACAGGAGTGAAGAGGGGGAGGGGCAGGGGGGGGGCCGGTGTTCAACAAAAGGTACTAGAACTTAAGATTTCTACTTCTGTTATTTTTCATACTTATATAAAGCATCCATAGACTTTCAGTAAATTGGTTAGAGATTTCTTATCTCATTATTTTCTTAATATTAAATTCAACCATATCAGTAACCCTCATAAAGGTATTATTTAAGGGATAATTTTTGTTCCAATTGATCAGCAAAAATTCCCATTTTACCCCTAACCCTCATACCTCAGTTGAAAGATAGGTGGCCAAATTATAAAACTCCAGCTAATGAACAGGTCATCCATACCCACAAAGCTCCCAATCAAATCCCGTGTTACAGGTCATATTTTTCTCACTATAATTTTGTTGCCATGTGGATTCTTGAGGACACACTGGCATTTCATCCTGTTGTGGCCTTTTCATGGTCCTTTCAAGCTCTGCCTATTCTGCTTGAGTTTATCCAGCCTTACCACCAACTGGTGAAATTGTTAGGTCATGGACTTTGCCCCACGACTCCTTCATGCTTTACAAGAGCCTAAACAAGTCATCAACCTCACTATCCTTACCACCATTTTACTACCTCATACTACTGGCCATTCACTCACATTCACACACCCTTCGTGCATTCCAACCTACCATCTGTACAGTCCCTCTGTCAAGTTCCTTGTTCTGTTTAGCCTTGCCCATTTCTCCCCTTCCTTCTGGCCATTACCCAATGACTTATTTCTACCAAATACTATTCTTCGTCTGTCCATTTTCAATGGTAAGGATATTTGTCTGAGTGGCACTAGAGACGATTTATTCATGAATGATGCTGGGAATTCTTCTCATTCCCTTACTTCACTACTCTTCTGCAAAGCTCACTCACATTACTCTCATTTAATAATGTTATTCAGTCTGGAAATGAGTTTCTTATGTCTATCCTGTTTTGGTGAGATCTTTCGTGCCTCTTCTACCACAGACCTGCTTTCGTGCTCTCGCCAGCGTTTGCTCGGATCAGTATATGTGACGACTCTACAGATAGGGAGCTGCCATGAACAAGCCTCAAGCACACATGGTATACCAAGAGGTACCCAGAGTGAGACTAGATAAGTAGCCTCAGTATAGTACCAGTAGGCATGAGTTGGTACAAGTGCCTACAAAGTGACTTGGTGAAATGGAGTTAGACAGGGTAACCCAGGTAGGCCCAAGTTACGCTGCTGGGTAGGGTAACCTTCAGAGAGCAGGTGCAAGTAAAGTTAAGAAAACATATTAAAGGTTACAGCATTCTGCGGGGCAACATTATATCTGGTCCAGTAGACTTGTGAAGACAATAAAGGCAGGAAGAGATCAAGTTACCCTACTTTAACTAACAAAGTTGTTGGCAGGCTTAGGAGAAAGTTATCCCACAATGGAAAGGCTTTTAGATGTTCAGGGAGCCACTTGGTAGGGCACGAAACGGCTACAGACAGTGCAGGAGTGGTCTAAAGCTCTTATAACCTTTAGGAGATATTCCAACACCCCTCTCCGGCCCCTGCGTTGGTACAGCGTAACGGCATAGTCCAGATGTGTAGTTGTATCCTTCCTAGTAACGTGAGATCCATGGACGCGGCTTCAGAACACAGGATGTGTTCTAGCTGTCCATTTGAGCAGAAGCTGTTTGAAGAATATGTAAGGTGTATGAGGGTAACCGCATCCTGGGGCGCTACATGGACACTGCTGGGGAACAATCTACAGGCATAGTTTAACCTGCAGGTAGTGGTATGGTTAACTCTAGCAGCCTTGGGGTTCACTAGGGCAGCTGCAAGGCTTGCAGGACAACCACCCCAATGCCATTCCCAGGCTACCCTGTGAACTGTAGCATTAACATAGGTTATTGGTGGCTCTACAGATGTGAGTGCTGTTACGATTTAAAAGGGTCCCTAATGGTTAGCTGTGCGTAGCGCCGATGCACTCAAGTGAGCGGAAATTTCTTATCATCATAGCATGCAGACAGGTTTAGAAGCTGAGTATAGCCTGGTAGATTGGCTGATAGACTAAGAAGCTTGTCTAGAGAAAACTAGCACTAGGCCAGTGAGTTCTAAGGGATATTTTCTCTACAGTAGACCTGTTGGTCCGCTACTAACATGCTCTTGATATGAAAGAGTTTTACGTCAAGCAGAGATAGCTGGAGTAATATCACCAGAAGCCCATCCTGTTTGGGAAGATAGTTAATATCTGAGTGGTTCGACTGCCTCCGGATATATGCCCATTCTCGGGAGGTGTGTTGGACAGCCGTGTGCAGAATAGGGGGCTTGCGAAAAGGGCAGAATGTTGGATCGGTGTCCTCTCGCTTTACCTTATTCTATTTTGCTAAAGTGAGACACACCCTATTCTAATAACCAACTATCCTGAAGAAAACCTATTGAGTGAAGCTTTCACACTTAACGATATTAAGTACCACTTCATTCTATGATGAATTACATTTATCTTTATTTTAATCTTTACTTGTACTTGAGGTTATGAGTAAGGTCGCAATCCTAGAATCTGTTTTCCTACAGAGTACTTCCGTTACAACCACGAGGAAAGTCAGAGAGGATACAACCAGCATTCATGGTGAAAATAGACAAGTGCTGAATCAAAACTGCTTTGCAGGTCCTACTGCAGCCAAATGATATCACATTGCACATGAACAAGATCACGATTTAGATGGCATTGTGGCAGATATCTATAAGGAAGAGGTGGACTTTAACTTTGTTAAGATATATCTGTTGGGTCAGTTCAGAGACAATATACGATACTTTGGGAATATTCAAGTGTCTTGTACTGAATCAGGAGAGACATGTTTCAGAATGATAATTAAGAAAGGCTATCGTCGGTCAAATAGCAAAGATGCAAGTCATAAAATACCCTTAATCTATCATTGACTTGACAGCTTCACAATTCATGCAATAAATGTCACAGGAAATATCCCTCCACTCATTCAGCATGAAATACATAAAAAATAACAAAAACACCAAGTTGAATGCGTTACCAAGAAACCAAGCCGGTTTGTGCCAACTGTCGAAAACCTTTCGCAGTTGAATCATATTTTGTGAAACCTGCTAGCCCCTTTAGTAGATTATTATCGATGGATATCGTCTATGGGCTGTACGGTCAAGATAAGCACTGGTAAACAGTTCCTGTCGAGATTTGTTAGCATTTACCCGCCCCAGTAGAGAACTTTCATCACACGCAAGTGGTCACTTAGCCCCTTCTCCGGTGCACATGAACTTAGCTTTGAAGGTCAACTGGACACAGTTGGAACGAGTTGGTATTAGTAGATTCATGCAATTGAAGTATTTATATGACATTAAAAGGCCTTTATCACGCTCGTTTGTTATCCATAATGAAAGTTCGTAAGTTAACATCTGGTTTATTGGCTAGACTTGTATTGGTAGATAGACACTATGTGAAGAATTCAGAGAAGCTCAGCAATATCACAGGAATAGTTAGTGTCATGGTAGGAATAACTAAGGGACCAAATTGAACAACTGAGATAGTGGTTATTATCAAAGGAATTATGCAAAATGCGGATCTAGTACTAGAGATGGCTGAAATAGAGAACAAATAGCGGTATGTACATAATAGGATTGATTTCAAAACTTTTAATTGGATATATTCAACTGCTTTCGGACAAAAGTGAATTCTTATATTTGTGATTAGGGAGACAAAGAGTGGCGTAAAAGGAACACAAAATGGTACATATAGTAAGCAAGAACAAGCCAAAGGTAATACAAGAAATAGAGAAGGATTAGACGAATCATGAGGTCATAAAAAGGAGGATAGAAAGTCTCAAATAAACAGTTCCTAGTAGAACAAGTGAAGTGAAAAACGAATGTTAATACGTAGAGAAGGAATCCTATGTCCCAGAGAAAAGCATAACGGGAAATCCAGAGCACTCTAGCAGGACGGTGTCCAAAATGGAGAAATCACCGGGCATTAAACGTGCCTTATGTGACAAATGCTCCCGATAGGAGTGGGTTTTGCAGACGTACAAAAGCCCAAATAAGCCCCAAAATAGCCAACTAGGCTAAAGCGGAAGAACAAATACTAACTGTAGTTGGTGTTGTAATGCACCTTCCCGTCGAGTAAGCTGCAGGACTGGGACAAAAGCAGATGATAGATGACCCCACAAGTATATTTTGAGTGTCCTGAATTCTTTGTGGACTTTGAGAATAGGAAGGAAATGTAAGAGGTACAGGGGGGGTAGAGAGGGATGGTATTACCAGAGTATACAGGAAGATATTTATATAATAGATAAGGTAGAATATCTTTTGCTAATGCATGCTCAATCCGGAAAAAGGTATCAGACCTTAGCATAAGAGGACGCAATGATGAGACAAGCTGAAGCAAGAGCGAACAATACCGTAAAAATCCTTTAAATCCACCATCGGAGATCGGGCTCAGCGCTTGCGCAATTGGATAAGCGAAATTAAGCCAAGAGATCGAGTGACCAGCCATGATGCCGAGATTCCCGGGCTTTAACGTCCACAACTTGAAGTACATATAAATAGAAAATCAATCCTCAAGATCTGTAGATACAAATTCAATTCCTTGGTATTCTTCATCCTCCATTGCTCTCCCATTTGCAAGTGATCCTAAATCCCGTCTCCAGTCACCAACCTCCAAGCCTATAAAACCCTTCACATCCAGCTCATGATCCAGGCTTCCATCAATAGGAAGCGTAAGACCAACCTTCTGAAAGGAGCGTTGAATAACTTCCCTTCTTTCAGCATGAAACTCGTAGAAGGCCTTGCCAACACAATGTGTTATCATGATTCGACGATCCCGGGGGGCCCACTTCTCAAACTCCGCCATAGATTCAAGTTCGAAGATGCGCTCATTTGTAAGATAGCGGAGGCCATCTTTCAGAGGTTTGTTGACCGAAACGTCCAAGGGTTGGACAAGGCTAGTGCATCCGGCGGGGATGAAGGAGGGGGTAATATTGGACTTAGAAAGAAGATCCAGGATCGTAGGCATTTTATGGGATCCCATTAGATCCATAGCAAAAAAGAGTAGGCCGGCCACCAAGCACAGGAAGGAGATGGTTTGTGATGTATCGCTCAAATAAACCTTCATTCATGTATGCCGTAGGGTTATACTCAACTAGTACTCGAGTATCATACTGTTGCTTCTCATTTCCCAGCCTTCGGCCAGTACCATGAAAGATGATCATGGGTGGTATTCTAGGTATACCATCCCCAAATATACAGAGCACCAGGCTTGCTTGCCTTTTCCCCCATCCTGACTTTGATTCCTTCGCCCAAATAGTCTTCTCACCGATAGGGTTGTAGGTCTTTCCATCTAAAAATTCGTAGGGAATGGGGGTTTCATCGAGATTACATATATTGGAGAGCTCGTATCGTCCGACCGGGTGCTGTAGAGAAACTTCCCAAAGACATGCCGCACGAGGTTGCGAGATCCGACGATTAAATCTAAGCCAGTTAATGACCAGGATTCGGTAATCCTCCGGTAATCCTTCGGTAACTTTTGTGCTGTTTTGGTAATGCTTCGTAGACTAATCCGGTGACAACCAAAAAACCCCCGAAACCACCGATTACTGAAGAAGAAAATGGCGGCATTCACATTCAGATAAATGGATCGAAAGAGAAAGGTAGATTGAATTCGAAACCATTCCTGCTTGACTATCCTTCCCGCTTTTCTTCTCTCTATAAACTCAATATATAGCTTATCTTCGAGCTCCGGCCACAGGACCCTCCGGCTATACCCCAATTCTCCCTCCTGTTTCTTTACTGGTGAGTTTTTTCCCACCTTTTCAATTTCTTTTTTTTTTCTAACCCAGTCTGATATTGTCCGCCGAGGAATCTGGTACATATCGGAGGCTTC
>Ga0307509_10001892_pt1 | contig 34562 bp, 24 predicted proteins | sample 10_EM_MG_FD_202245 | JGI IMG/M metagenome (GOLD analysis project Ga0307509, IMG submission 202245) | Populus trichocarpa ectomycorrhiza microbial communities from riparian zone in the Pacific Northwest, United States - 10_EM | ecosystem: Host-associated > Plants > Roots > Unclassified | place...
AAGCGGTGGTGAAGGAGAGGAACAAGGTAAAGTTATGCCTCCCTCTGACTCAGGTTCCCAATCGTCTATGGAATCCGAATCTTCGGTGAACGTGGACTCAGGAGCGACAATTGCAGCCTGTGGTGTATTTTCAAGGATGAAAAAAAGAGAGTAAAGGATAAAACAGACGAAGATGTCTGTCAACATAGGAGCCTTGATGACTGAAGAATAACAATATAGTGTTACGGGGTAGCCAACACGGTAGGATTCCGGGCTAACTAGGCCGAGGATATTCGAGACAACGGAATATAGGTCAGGAAGGCTCAAGAAGAATTGTTTGATAAAGTAATAGAAGAATATTGTAATAACTTATAATATTGTTAAGGTCTCTTCTCCGTTGCTTGATGTTATTCTCAACCATCGGGGAGAGCCCTGCTATTTATACTAATGTTCACGCTACTTTGACTTCTCTAGTAAAGAAGTATCTTTCTAAGAATTCAGTTTGTCAGAACAAAGTGCGAAAACTGTTTGACCCTGAATCTTGCCCAGCTTGACTCTGAGAATCTCCCGACTGCTATTTCTTCTGAGGGTGTCCCCACTCCACCAGTAGCCAGTCTTCGATCTCTTCGTCCTGATAGACTATAATGGAATATGCAGTCTAAATGCCTACATACCAATAGTATCATGAGTATGGAGTGATCAAGTCCGATACTCATCTATCAATGCATAATGCGTATGCATTAGTAAGAGTAGAGACTGGTTCTCTTATCATCGTTCCAATCAGTTAGCCATATCTTGAAACGTGAACTCTTTGAGGTTCCTGAGTAGTCTCCCAGATGCCTCCGGGAAGTCCCTACTCAGGAAGCTTGGGTTCGGATATATGCTCTCCCCTATGGTGGCATATACCTCGCGCATAATTATGCAAGCTATTCCCGCTCGGGTAATAAGGCCAAGGACCAACCAGAGATGCAGCCAGACCTGCCGCGTTCCACAGCAGGAAGCTGGCGCCATCACAAAGCAACTACCCCACACACCAACAGGAAACGCTCGCAATCAGTGAGGCTATGGAAGCATTCGCTCCCCATTTGCTACACAGGCAATTTACAGTAGTTACAGACCACGAGAGTCTCACCAAACTCATGACACAAAAGAATCTCAATGGACGACAGCAGAGATGGCTAACGCACATCAGTCACTTTGATATTAAAATAGAATACCAGCCAGGAGCGAAGAATTTCCTAGCAGACTACCTATCGAGAATCCATGAGGGAACCCCAGGACCGTTAGATATAAGCCTCAAAGACCCCACTATCGATTATGACAGCCTTGAGCTACCTGCCCCTATCCAACCCCTACAGATCAATACAAGCTACGCCTCCTCTACTGATTTTAGCATTGAATCAGACGACGCCATGTACCACTCAGGCGAAGCCCAAACCTCTTCCACCCTTACCAGCAGTGACTCCATCAGTCGCTGCCGCCCTGAATACCTTATGGACGAGATTACCAGCAATGCTGTGACTCGCTCCCAGAAGCGTAAGGCCTCTGCTTCCTCGCCAGCTACATCAAGCGCAGCCAGCAATAATAGCAGAATATCGATTGGAAACTCTTGAGGTGATAATAGAACTCTCCCAATCTCTAGTGAAATGGAACGACGACACTCAGAAATGAGCTGGATGTCATGTACTGATGATGGGTGTGAAATACATAAGAATGAAAAAGAAGGTGCAGGATACGGGCCAAAGGACCTTAAGGTCCGGAAGCAGAGTAAGAAGACAAAGAGAAAAGAGCAGGATAGGACTTCAACATCGAATACAGCCCTTGCAGAAGGCCAGGCCTCACTCCCCGATATCCCATACCTCTCAGAAAGCCTCCCGCCTTCCCGTATGAACGATACCATCCTAGCCACTCCGCCCATTGCCTCGCCGGCCTTTAGTCCCCTTTACAGCCACGCAGGCTATGACTCAGATGAGGCAACCAATGCCAACCAATTCCTAAGCACCCTACACTCCCGCCTTATGGGTATCCTCGCCCAGCGAGTTAGAGAGGCCCTGAAGACCGACACCCTCTACACCAGGGTCAAGGATACCGATAACAAATTGCACTATTCCATCCGCGATGGCCTTCTACTTGCCCAGAACACCAATGGGTACGAAAACCTTTATATACCAGTAGGACCTCTTGAGAAGGGGGTATCCCTATGGGATTTTATCCTCAAAACTGTCCATGAAGGCCTCGGACATTTCTCAGCTTACAAATGCTACTCCTATGCGGCTTGCTTCTTCTGGTGGCCACAGATGCGCCAGGACTTTGTCCTCTACTGTTGGTCATGCGATAAGTGCCAGATTAACAACAAGCCCACCACTCTACCCTATGGATGATCCCTTACCCTCCCTGACCCCGACGAAGCCTACCAATCCCTAGCCATAGACTTCGCTGGACCTTTTAACAAATCCGATAGCTACACATCTATTATGGTCATTATGGACCGCTTTACCTCCTACACACATCTCATACCCCTCAAGGACGCGGCTACCTCTGAGAAGATCTTCAAGAAACTTAACAGTACTATCTTCGATGTCCATGGCCTCCCTCTCAGCATTGTCCTTGACCAGGACTCTCGCTTTACCTCTAAGTTTTGGTCACAAATAATGAAGTCCCTTGGTATCTAGGTCTGGATGGCGACCCAATACTACCACCAAACGAATGGCCAGGTTGAGCGAAGGATCCGTACCCTCAAACCGCTAATGAGAAACTTCGTTAACCCCAGACAAAACAACTGGTCCGGCGCCCTCCCCACTATTGCAGCAGTCATGAACGGCACCCCCCATGAATCTCTAGGCATCTCGCCATACCATGCCCTCTATGGGCGCTCCTGGAAGATATTCAACCCTGTCCAGAGATCCGCTAGCAAGGTACCAGCTGTGGACGATATCTTAAACGCCCATGAAGAAACAAGAATAGAAGTAGACATGGCCAGAAAGCATGCCACCTTCCGCCAGACTGTTCAGGCTGACAAACGCCGCAAACCCCTAACAGAACCCTTCAAGAATGGCAGCAGAGTTCTTGTTAGAGGCCGCCCTTATACCTCCTCCCCTGGACGATCCAAGAAGCTAGAACCACGCTGGTTCGGACCTTTCAAGGTCCTAGAACATCTACCTGACACAGACAACTACAAATTACACCTCCCGCCCAGAATGGCCCGCCAGAAACCCTACTTCCACGTCTCCTCCCTTAAAGAATACAGAGAGAACGATCCCGATAGATTCAAGTCCCGCAGAATGGACAAGCCAGCACCCATCCTAATTGACAATGCAGAAGAATGGGAAGCAGATCAGATACTCGACTACCGCCGCCAGAACAACAGGCACGAATTCCTGGTTCACTGGAAAGGCTATGAGCGAGCAGACGACTCCTGGGAACCTATCGAGAACCTCGACCACTCCCTGGAACTCATACAGGAATACTGGGACGCTAACCACCCAGCAGAACCGACGCCCCAGATCACCTCCCACTACATTAAAGCTTCCTGGGAACCCATGGAAGTTTCCTCTACACCCTGCACCGCAAACGATTGCCCAGACGACTTCTGGGAACCCTATGACGATGAGGAATATGATTCTAGCAGCTCTGAGCAGGACTATTTCCCCACAGATGACGACAGCCTCCTATGGCACACCGACGAGAGCGCTGAGGACAGCGAGGACTTTGGAATGATTGTTGATTTTTCAGAATAAGGGAATGTAACATGTGTACATGTTCCGGTAACGGTACACAGGAGCGGGCAGTGCAGGATCTCCTATGTTTAGTTGATTTATATTTGGTTTATTTGATTTGATTTCAGCTCCGCCACTGTCTCTGAGTCAGATAGGCTATGCTACCGTATTGCTATGTTTAGTTTGCTTTGCTAGAAGTTTATATTTAGGATTCCGGGTATGGAATGGTCATGTAGCACTGGTGGAGGCTGAGCTATGTTTCTTTCTTTGGTCTTGCAGGATCACAGGATTCCAGTATCTGCGCAGCTACTGGTAATGATCGTGATTGCAGGAAGGCTATTGCTCTTGGGTTTTGTATTTAAACCAGTCTCCTGGCTAGCAGGAGACAGCAGACTTCGACAGACCTTCAGTCTAGGAATACACTTGGTTGAACGGCAATCCCTGAGTTCTATTTGTCCCTCAACTATTATCTCTTAACTCCGGTCCCTTGAAGCCTCCCTTAGCACCAGCGCTAGCAGGTCTATCGCCGGTCCTATTGTATTTTCGTTAGACAGGAATAAACCTGTTACATGATCGAAAGGAAAGAATTAAAATCAAGCAGAGCCCAACGGAGTACTTGAAGTTAAAGACTTGAAACTATCGCGAGCGGGGGCGATAAGGAATCAAGGACGCTAACTTGTTGAAAACCAGAATGTGATGGATCACAAGGAGGTTACATGGCCAATTTTCAAAAAGTGAGGAAAATAGGGGAGAGGAAGCATGTTGCCGATTTGTTAGAAGGGGTTCTATCTTATAACCCCCCGGTTCGAAAAAGCGCGTTCCTAGCCTTCGATCATTTTTTTTGATCGAACCCCCCCCTTCATTGCAACATTGAGTGGGGGAACAACAGAAATCTGGGAAATCCCTGGTTTTCAAGCTTGCATGTTGCAATGGTAAGTATGCCGGTACCAGTATTCGAGTACCGGTACCGTAAAATCTCAGGAATAACGGACCCGCCTGGGCTGGTCGTGCAGCAGTTTTCAGTGCGTTGAATGTCCCAAGAGGCCATCTAACGATGCTTGCTTAAGTTATCCGGCCTCGTTCGCAAGCTCTCTGTCGGAGGGTCTGGTTTCGCTGCACGACCAGCCTGGGCGAGTTCGTTATTCTTGAAATTTTACGGTAGTTGTCATAGATAGCTGATGGTGGTCCCTCACTGCTTCGATAGAATTAGCTAGCGCCGGGGTTTTTGGTTTCACGAGCACTTGTTTAGCTAGGCTGCGATTGGGTAGTCGTAGGGTGAGTAATACACTGCTGGACAAAAGTGCATGAGTTTTTCCGCATTGCAACTAGCGAAAAAAAAAGATCTTCACATCCGGAATAGAGTACCGTAAATTCTGGCCAAACTCGACCCGCCACTATTACCTGTCTGGCAGCTACTATCCCTAGAAGGGTGAATTCGCCACGAGGTTAGTCCTTAAGAGGAATAGTGGCTACCTTAAGAAGTATGGCGGCGGGTCGAGTTTACCCAAAATCTACGGTACACAGGGCACCGATCACCGCCACCATGCCTCCATGAGCCCCTTACATAGTGTCCCTGCATGTTCAAGTCAAGTCCCTCTTAGAACTAGCAATTTTTTCAGGCAAAAATGGGAGTCGGCCTAGGATTGTGGAGCCCAAGGTCCAGCACTTCCATATGTTGATGGTATTTGCCGGGTAACTTAACTTGCTCTTAGGAGAAGTCTTACTTTGAGGTGATTGACTTGCACCTATTTCCACCATTTTTTTGGCCTAGAAGACTAAGTTTTACAAGGTAATGCAAGGCCTCTGCAGCCTTATCAGTATTCTTTCTTTGGCGTGTGTCGGTAGGTTGTGTTTCTGGCATTATGTTGGATTTTGACCTTGCGGGTGTTGGGAAGATTATTATTTTTTAGCGATGGTTGCGTTGTACGAAAACTCATGCACTTTTGTCCTCCGGTGTAAGCCCCGCTTTTCCAAGAACTCTATCAAGCGATCAAAAGCTCCTCAACAACATATTCTCCACAGCATTCCCGGCTGCGAAAAAGCCAAGGATGTCTCGCACTTCTACAGGCAACACCGGTTCTTTCAATGTGTCGCATAGTTATAACAATAGTTACAACAACAGTTTTAACACTATCACTACAGTAGCTGCTCCCGATGATGAGTCCCAAATCAGAGCCTGGCTGTCTCTCCTGGAGCCCCAGGTGCGACATCACGACATTTGCAATCTTCGAGTAGATAGTATAGGCGACTGGCTACTGGAAACCAAAGAGTTTATAAGCTGGTATGAGGGATCTAGTCATGCGGTCTTGTTCTGCTATGGCAATCCGGGGGTCGGCAAGAGCTACATCTGGTACCAGCCACCATCAATGAGGAACAAGAAAAGGGCGTTATTGCTGACAGGTGGCGATGGTAGTTCTGTTGTGGTAGACTATTTTTGCAACCAGGCCATCGACCAAGATATGGCTGTTGCCTGCTTTTACTATGATTTTGCTTCCCGGGAGGCCCAGTCACCGACAAATATGCTCGGCTCTCTCCTCAGTCAGCTTCTAAACGGGATGGAGGTGATTCCGGGGGAAATCTGGAAGGAGTTTAAGAGGCAGAAGAGGTTACTTGGTGGTCGGAGAGTGCAGCTTCAGGATATTGTGAAAATGTTCCCGACTGTCTCATCTTTGTGGCGGCGAACATTCATCTGTGTTGACGCGCTTGACGAATGTATTCCGGAACATCAGGTTGAGGTTCTTGGAGCATTGGGGCAAATTCTCCGGAGATCGCAAAACACTCGAATTTTCATGACCGGGAGGTCACATATCCGGGGAGCGGTCGAGAGGGAGCTGGGTGGAGGAGCGATAAGTGTATCCATAAAGCCAAAGGATGATGATATCGTCACATATCTGCGGGCAAGACTGAGGAAGGACACAACTCCTGAGGTGATGGATAGTGGGCTGGAGAAGGATATAATGAAGAGCATTCCCGAGGAGGGCTCGGAAACGTACGTAGCAGTGAGGGGTCTAGGAAACCTTTGTAGGCCATGTACTGACAGGCGAAAATGTAGATTCTTACTGGTTTCACTCAAGGTTGATGCAATCCTGAGAGGAACAACAATCCACCGGAGGCGAGAGAGGCTCAAAGCGATGGGGGATGGGTTAGGGTTGGGAGGTGCATACGAGGCAACACTTGAACGGATAAGAACCCAAGAAGGGGAGAAAGAAACACTTGCCATGACTGCGCTGATGTGGATATGTTATTCCGAAAGGCCATTACTGGTAGATGAACTGTGTCATGCACTTGCTATGGAAATTGGATCCACGAATTTCAGCAGCGACAATGTCCCGGCGGCAGAGACATTGCTCGCCTGCTGTCAAGGGCTAGTGACAGTCGATAAAGAAGCCTCGACCTTCCGGTTGATCCACCACACACTCCGCGAGTACCTCTGCACTCATCGGAACCTTTTCCCTCGAGCTGACTTGCTGATGGCGGAAACTTGCCTGACTTATCTAAACTCGGACAAGGCTGAGGCCCTTTCAGCTAAGCCGCAGCCGGACCTCTCAAGTATGCCCTTCCTCAAATATTGTTCGAGATATTGGGGAACCCATGCAAAGAGACAACTTTCAGATCGCGCAATATTGCTTGCGACCGAGCTCTTGGAAAATTACGAAAGCCACGTAGCCGCTAGCACACTCTTTGAGCAAGTGTTTGATTGGGGGGATTCCCCGGAAGTCAATGTCCCTTCACTATTCAGTGGGCTGCATTGTGCATCGTTCTTCGGGATTGTTGAACTTATGACTGGCTTGTTAGAAATGCCTAACTGTGATACCGGCCAAGGGGATTTTGCGGGAATGACACCGCTCTTGTGGGCAGCGATGGGCGGGAATGACGGGGCGGTGGAGCTATTACTAGGGCGCGGGGCCGTCGACCCCAACCAGCAAAACAACGAGGGCGATACAGCACTTACTTTGGCTGCGGTTGAAGGGCATAGGGTGGTGGTTGAGCAACTTTTGGGCCGGGAAGATGTTGACCCCAACAAGCCAAACAAGGAGGGTACGACACCACTTTCCTGGGCTGCGTTTTCCGGGCACGAATCAGTGGTAAAGCAACTGTTGGGCCGGGAAGACGTCAGCCCTGACAAGCCAGACAATGAGGGTATGACACCACTTTCCTGGGCTGCGCTGCTCGGGCACGAATCAGTGGTAAAGCGACTGTTGGACCGGGAAGACGTCAGCCCTGACAAGCCAGACAATGGGGGTGTAACACCGCTCTGGTGGGCTGCAGTTGGTGGGCGCGAGTCGGTGGTGAAGCAACTTTTAGATCGGGGAGACGTCAACCCCGACAGGCCAGATAACGAGGGCAGTACACCACTTACATGGGCTGCAGGTAATGGGCACGAGTCAGTGGTGAAGCAACTTTTGGACCGGGGGGACGTCAACCTCGACAAGCCAGATAACGAGGGCAGGACACCACTTTTATGCGCAGCGTGTAATGGGCACGAGTCAGTGGTGAAGCAACTTTTGGACCGGGGAGACGTCAACCTTGACAAGCCGGATAACGAGGGTAGGACACCACTTTTATGTGCAGCATGTAATGGGCACGAGTCAGTGGTGAAGCAACTTTTGGATCGGGGAGACGTCAACCTCGACAAGCCAGATAACGAGGGTAGGACACCACTTTCATGTGCAGCAGGTAATGGGCACGGGTCAGTGGTGAAGCAACTTTTAGATCGAGGAGACATCAACCCCAACAAGCCAGATAACGAGGGCAGGACACCACTTTTATGTGCAGCAGGTAATGGGCACGAGTCAGTGGTGAAGCAACTTTTAGATCGAGGGGACATCAATCCCGACAAGCCGGATAACGAGGGCAGGACACCACTTTTATGTGCAGCAGGTAATGGGCACGAGCCAGTGGTGAAGCAACTTTTAGATCGGAGAGACGTCAACCCCGACAAACCAGATAACGGGGGTAAGACACCACTTTTATATTCAGCAGGTAATGGGCACGAGTCAGTGGTGAAGCAACTTTTGGACCGGGGAGACGTCAACCCCGACAAGCCAGATAACGAGGGCGGTACTCCACTTATATGCGCAGCATGTAATGGGCACGAGTCAGTGGTGAGGCAACTTTTGGATCGGGGAGACGTCAACCTCGACAAGCCAGATAACGAGGGCAGGACACCACTTTTATGGGCTGCAAGTAAGGGGCACGAGTCAGTGGTGAAGCAACTTTTAGATCGAGGAGACGTCAACCCCGACAAGCCAGATAACGAGGGCAGGACACCACTTTCATGTGCAGCAGATAATGGGCACGAGTCAGTAGTGAAGCAACTTTTAGATCGGAGAGACGTCAACCCCGACAAGCCAGATAACGAGGGCAGGACACCACTTTTATGGGCTGCAAGTAATGGGCACGAGTCAGTGGTGAAGCAACTTTTGGACCGGGGAGACGTCAACCCCGACCAGCAAGATAACGAAGGAAGGACACCACTTTCATGTGCTGCAAATTTTGGGCACGAGCCAGTGGTGAAGCAACTTTTGGACCGGGGAGACGTCAACCCCGACAAGGCAGGCAACGATGGTATGACACCACTTTTATGTGCAGCAGGTAATGGGCACGAGTCAGTGGTGAAGCAACTTTTAGATCGGGGAGACGTCAACCCCGACAAGCCAGATAACGAGGGCGGTACTCCACTTTTATGGGCTGCAAATAGTGGGCACGAGTTAGTGGTGAAGCAAATTTTGGACCGGGGAGACGTCAACCCCGACAAGGCAGGCGACGATGGTATGACACCACTTTTATGTGCAGCAGGTAATGGGCACGAGTCAGTGGTCAAGCAACTTTTGGATCGGGGAGACGTCAACCCCAACAAGCCAGATAACGATGGCGGTACTCCACTTTTATGGGCTGCAAATAGTGGGCACGAGTCAGTAGTGAAGCAACTTTTGGATCGGGAAGACGTCAACCCTGACCAGCAAGATAACGAGGGTAAGACACCACTTTCATGTGCAGCATGTAATGGGCACGGTTCAGTGGTGAAGCAACTCTTAGACCGGGGAGACGTCAACCCCAACAAGCCAGATAACGAGGGCGGTACACCACTTTCATGGGCTGCCAGTAACGGGCACGAGTCAGTGGTGAAGCAGCTTTTAGATCGGAAAGACATCAACCCCGGCAAGCCAGACAATCATGGTATCACACCCCTCACACAGGCTGGAGCCGGTGGCCATGAGCGCATGGTGAGGCAACTTTTGGACCGGCAAGGCTCCAGCTCCCACAGGCCAGGCAACGAGCTCACGGTACCACCCTCTTCAACTCCAGTTTCAGGACACGAGCCCATGACCAAGCAACTTTCAGACTTGGAAGGCGTCAACTCTAATAGCCAAGGCTGTGAGGGAAATACACCCCTCTCAGGGCCTGTAATTAGTGGGCATAAGCCAGTGCTGAACCCTTCCGCCAGGGAGACGCCCCCCCCATCTCAGACAATCAGGACTAGGACCCACTTTCGTTGCTTACGATTTGAGGGCACCAGGCAGTGGTTGAGAAAAGCTCGGACCGGAAAGACGCCAAACCCGACGGACAATGCTCCAAGGGAAGGACTCCTCTCTTGCGGACTATGTAGGAGGGGCGCAGAGTAATAGCTATCCCCCTGCTGGGCTGTCGGGTATCAACTCCTGCGGGTTCGACAGAAATGGCCACGTATTGGCAATGACACCTCTCTCCTCTGCGCCTGCTATGGGACATAAAGCACTTGTCAATTTACCGCAATCTTGAAACCTGCAACCCTAGTCTTGTTTGAGGTCAGTGAAGTGCAGGCTTCCTAATCTACTTGGAGTTTCCAACCGCGGCTATGTACTATACTACCACAGCATTGTGCCTACCGCCGTACTCTATTCTGTGGTTTTCACCCCTCCTCTACCTCCTGTCCTGACCTCTCGATCCCACGGTACAACCTCGCCCTCTCTCTCTTTCCTTTATTCTTTCTTTCACCTTTGGATTAGTCCACATTCATGGCTTCGAAATTTGTAAGGTATGCGATTTGCGTTTCCGTAGAGTGTACCGTACACCATAATATGTGCACTTAGCTCAAGCCTTCCAGATATTTAATAATGTGATTGCGCGAAGACTTGTTAGTTTCTTTTCTGGACGTTTGGCAATAGAAGTTGGGGGTGTTGTCCTATTTTGTTTCTGAGCTTATACATTTTATTCTGGTTATTTTTTCAGTTCACTACTTTCCGTTCAGACACCTTTTTTCCTGTCTGACACTTTTTCTCATTTCATATTGTTTGAACTATCTCCTTGACCTTGTTTTCCTCATGCAAATGATACGGTAGATGTCGCGATCCCAGCTGTATAGTAGGCCAATCTCGTGCTCGAATCACCACCCACCAACCCATCTCCCCACCCACCTCCGGCTCTGATATTTCTGGACCATTGCCAACCACACTTTCAATCTCCTTTTCTATGCTGTGCCGTCCTTGTCTCTTCGGTATGTTTCGGCATGTCTACTCTAACCCACTAGTATTAATGGCAGGCTACCGTACGGATCCGCCCCAGGCACGTAGCTCCTTGACTGAACCAAGTCGCAAATTATGGAATGACAGGTACAGAGCTTTAGTCGTATCCGGATATCCCTAGCCTCATTTGACAACTAACCAGGGAGAATTAAAATCCCCTGTCATCCCTCATATTCGCATTTCAAATACCAGCGTTCGTTTTGTTCGCAGCCTTTGAGTGCTTTCCCTTCTATTTACCCTTGAAGTTCGTACAATAGAGCAGGGTAAATCTATTCCTAGCTTTCGCCGACGGACGTTGTGGTGGCTTCCACTAGCATGATATCAATATGCCTCTGGGAGTCGTGAGTCCATCAACTGGATTTGAAGCCGATGTTTGCGGTTCGGTGGAGAGGGGCGGAAGGTGGGTGTCATGACAGTATATGCTTTTGTAATCTGTGCAGCATGGTGGTGTGGTAACATATTGGGGGATGGTTATGCTGACTGGTTATCGTAATCACTCGCATGCCTCTAAGTTCGAAGAAAACCAACGAAACAAGACCTAACCCTACTCACATCACGCTAGATGGGAAGTATTGGGTATGGTGGTTCGATCTCGCGGTTCTTAGGGGGTTTCAGTGTGCTAACAGGTAAACCATTTCACCCAGCCAAGTGTATTGGTGAAGTTCTCTCGCTTGTTATGGTTCCGGCAATCTAATCGTGCCAAGGTTGCGGCGTGCGGCCGCAACCCAGGATATTCGCGGGCTCACAACCTGGGCACTCCTCCAGAGTGCCCGACAGCTCAACGTGAGATTGTGGTTCAACATGCATGCCAGACGGCCTTTAGTCGTAGATCTGTAACTCGCAGCCCTCTCAATACCCTGTCCTTCCTTGTTGCTTTGCACACCGGGGGACATGCCGTGGGCTACCAATGATTAATACGTTTGATTTCGTTTCGTTTAAGGATGTGTCTACTCTTGTGGTGCTTAAATAGCGATATTTACCTAATAGAGATCAAAACATCCTTGTCATTAACCTCAGACGATTTTTTTCCCCCTTTCAAAGATAGCAGGATGGGATCTGCTACCGTCGGGGTAGTAGAACAAAAATCAAACAAGTATTTTTTGTTTATTTAATTCTTTAAAAAAAGTTGGTTTGCCTCCCTTGATCAGGGGAGCTGATTAAGAGCGCCCCTGAATCATCATTTTGCCCAAACAACTCAAGGAGTTTTCTGTATGTTTTAAGCTCGAGATTGGCTTAGGTAGTTAGGATACTCTGGGGACACCTGGGAGTCGTGAGCAGTGGTGATTCAAGCATGTTACTTTTCACACCCTGTAAATATCGAACTTGAGTCGGATCTGCTTCTCCGGGGTTGGGTCTTGAGAGCGCAAATTCAGGTTTCACAAGCTAGCTAGCAGTCCCCACCCACGGGGGGGGGGGGTAGAGGGAAGCGATTTATGAACTTTTTAATCCCGAGTGATCCTTAGTGATTACCCACCCTCTTGAAGGCGAAATTCCCAACATTGTTAACTGACTCTGTGTTTAACTTAGGTTCCCCATGTGCTGCCAGAATAGCCCTTCAGAAGCATTCTCTCAATACATTTGACATTTTTGCTCGCTCTTTACTTGCCTCCAAGTGTGCTCCACTTCTTACATTCCTTCGCTCCATGCACACTCTCTCGCCGACCGTTTTCTTACTTCTACCATGATCGGTTTCCATGTAGCTATGACGGGGGAGAAGGGACCTAGCGATATCTAGGCTCGAGCAAAGAAAGTAAGCAAACGACCTAGAAGCTAGACTATGTCCGGGGCAGCTGGTCTGCGTGGGGTGCGGAGGAGACCTCTTCACGATCGGCCGAGTTGTTAATAAGGACTACCTGTTTTCTGTTTATTTCCCAGCATTCGAGAATTCACCTGAAAGCGGCCCCTACTTGAAACAAGTCTAAGGAGGGCCCCCATAGTGTCACAATTTCTCCTCAACATGAGCAAAAACATTCAGTAGGCTTGAAATACTTTTCGTTTCAAAACACGTGTTGGTCGGACATTGTTGATACTATTTCATTGTAGCAACGGGATGAAGGCAGGTATCTGGAAGAATTCTAGATATATAAGGGCTCTCGTTCCTCCCTGGAAACCCATGTTGCCATCCACCCCCAAGGTTCTTGTTACTTTTCCACTATCTCATAAATTGCTTGGAAAAGGTGAGCAGCTAACTAACTCCCCGAGATACTTTATTTTTCCCACCTCATTTCTTTCTCAATTCACTTTCCCCAAACTTGAACGAAACCACGCCGACATTAACTCCAGCAGATAACACTCACTACCGCGCCGGGCACATACCATACAAGCCAACCCCAACCACAACACCAGTGCTGGTCTGCCCCAGAGCCAAAGCTAAACATCCAATCCAGCCCGCCTTACTTTACCTCCCACTATCAAAACACCCCCACATCTCCAATGATACAGACCCACCATTGTCGAATGTGCTGCAAGGTGCCCACCTCCCGGTGCTTCAAAAAGTGTGGCCTCCAAATCTGCCATATTCACCCCAACCATGCTTTCAGCGCGAATTCTTCTTGCCGGGCATGTCCAGATCCAAGATCTTTGGTTAAAGAGCCAGAACCTGAGAACACAGAAGAGAGCAAAAAGATAGATGTGCTCACTGAGGAGTGGATTGGTCCCGAGGAGCAGGCGCGAGTGTGGAGGCTCATCGAGCAGGAAAAGGCACAGAGGGGAAGGAGCGAGCAATCGAGGCAGGTTTCTCCTAAAAAACTGATCGAGAATAACCGTGCCGGATACGCTGTTAAGGGAAAGCGTCGGGGAGGAAGCGGGATATAAGCTGGCTTTATTATTATTATTATTATTTGGTACGGTGTTTGGTATGATACTTGGTCTATCTCTGATATTTTACCCTTCTATTTAACTATTAGCTCTCCTCTCTATCTAACTTTGGATGTCTCTTTTTGGTTTCTTATACTTTCTGGATATTTTTACTATTTTTGTCTCTTCAACTTTTTCTTTCCTTATACCTTAGTTTAATTGCAACTTACACGTGGTTCTGAGGTTTCCCACGAAGAGCGGTTCGATTCCCTCAAACCCGTCTTGACGAATGCTTCTTCGTATCTTTTTTCTTAATTAAATAGGGTAGTGCTCTAGCCCTATGGAACTCTCGATTCCTCAATCTCCGCCTCACTGGGTGCTATGTAAGGGTAGAAACTCATTAACCGGAACTGACAGGGATATATTTGGCTGGTTAGCCTTAAATAGCTGTTCCATAACTTCTTCCTGGACTTTGTACCAGACCTCCTTCGGTGATCTATTGGTAGTTGCAGGGTGATGCTTAGCTGATCTATTGAGAAGAGCATGGGCAGGTAAAGAAACCCCGAATATTACTTTGGGTTACAGCTAGGGAAGTCTGGGGGCTGGAAGGGGGAAGCCACAATAGTACAAGTCAATAGGGGTTGTTTGGTGAGGAGACAAGTACCAAAACACACCAGAATAAGGTCTCTTGATCAGGAAAAATTCAACGAGTTTTCTTGAAAAGAGTTACCAAAGACAAAGGAAGAAATATATGGCCTGCGCTGGACTTCTACCTGAAACGGGATGTAGGATTAATTGATTCCCGAATACCGGTAATACAATTTCCAGCGGTGTCATGGGGAGAGGCTACATTGGAGATAACAGTATTGTATTATAGCGAAACCGGGGAAATCATTCTCCCCCATCCTTAACATCCTTCTCCCGTTCCCGTGCCAGCTAGGGAAGTGCTAGGATAGGGTTTGAATTGGGAGGTATACGGGAGGGCTGGTCGGCGAAAAATGAAATGTACCCCGTGTTGTGGTAGCCCTACTTCCTCATTTTTGTGGGCAGGGTTGGTTGGCCGATTTGTCTATGATATGATATATAAGGAGGCCATCCCTCCGCCTTTTCCCTCCTCTCCTGTTTCCTTCCTTCTCAGCACAGAACATTGAACACAACGACAACCACCCGTCCATAGGACCATAGGACCAAAAGGACGACAATCGAAGCACAAGTCAGCAAAAATCCAACACGGCTGGTTGGTGGGGAAGGGCTTGGGGGAACTTAGAGGAATGGTCAAAGAGAAGGAATGGCTAGAGTGGGGAAACCCTAGGCATCTGATATCTATTGCGCTTAATTTACGGTCTTGTATAGACTTTGTAATAATTGTAAATAAAGTATGCGCTATTATTAAGTGAATCGAATTCTAACATTCTACTTAACTTTGATACTATTTTTCCGCAATTAAGTAACTAGAGAAAAGGTACAGTCCCCAGTGCAAATCGGCCCATAAAAAAATTCCTACAATAATACGCTACAAGCTTTATTGCTCCAACAAATCCCGAAAAATCTTCGAAAAGAAACACTAACCTTATTCAAGGACTGGGACTATATCTTGAGCAAGGCAACAGCGCGATTTAAACCCCAGGTGGCTGGAAGCACAACAGCTGCCCACATATATCGGCATCACGCACACCCGATTATAACCGTTTCTCCTTCTAGACTAGCCGGTTAGAGAGATGACTAAATAGTTGTAAGCTGGAAAGACATCTTTCACGAAATATCACTCCCACCACAGCCGGTTCAAACAGTACGTATGATGCAGCGCAGTACAGTGCGGTAACGTACGGTGAACTTACCTGACTCCGTTAGCCAGGGCAAGATATAAAAGCCCCTTGGATCTTAATGCAGATTTCCATATTGCTACTACCCATCCCTCCTCATCACTATTGTACAATAGGTCCTAGGTATTCTGTTACGCTTTATGCTTACGGGAATTATCCCCTGCAGTGATGGGAGCTCCGAACCTTAGGTGGCTCCTCCGGTTTATAATACATAACATCCACAAAAAAAGTAGCACTTGGTTAAAATTACCTCAAAATTGCCATGATCGGGTAATTCAAAATTTTGCTATCTCAACAGATATTGCTCTCATGGGAAATCAAAAACATAGAACTGGGGATGAGTACCCTATAAGAACTTCCATCCGATGGAGTCCTCCTAACGATCTGGCTGTGGCTGGGAATTTTCGAAAATCATCATTATGCTGTTTTTTGACTTACTTCAAGTGCCTGGCACCGTGGCACTATTCCGAGTCGGGCTTTCCTCAAATAGTGTCGCATTAGGCGCGCCCGGGCTCCTAGAAAGTGTGAAGACTACTGGGGCTACCCAATCAACCGTGGATAACCTAATGAACAAGAGGAAGTCCGCGAGTCTCTCGCAACGCATAATGCTTTGAATATCCATGTAAGCAGACAGCACCATTTCGCCACTTCTACATACGTGACATATCACCAATTGCCCTTTTATAGGGTTCAAGCCTTGGTAGTCTCCTAAAGCCTGAGCTACTAGGTGATCAAAAAGGGAGCTCGCGGGCATTTTTTCTAATGCACAGCTACTCCACTAGAGCGAGGAGCTCAATTCACGCCCTCCCTACTCACATCGGTAGTGACCGGCTGTTCAGCAGTGAAGCCGCCACAATTGGTCAAAAACCACCTCCCTTCTCTAAACCTTGAAGCGATGTTGTCCATGCAAGGAATTTTTAAAGGCAATAATGTATCAAGAACTGTAAACGCTATATCCTCCCCACCATATTCATATCTGGCTCGGTCAGTACCATTTCCCTCAGCTAACGAAAACTACACCCTTTCTTGTGACTGCTTCGCCAGTTCTCCTGCCCGATATATTAGGGTACAGATCTCTCCTCCCCTCCCTGCCCACCTAGCATCTAAACAAGCAAAAAAGCGGTTCATTGGCTATCTTTAATGCACAGCTGCCTGGACTATGCAGGGAGTTGAACTCCCAATCTCCCCTCTTCATGTTAGTAATGACCAGTTCCTTAGCCGTTAAACCAACAGATCGTGTCAATAATTACTCCTCTCATCTGGCTTTTGAGGTGATATTCTTTACACGGGGTATTTCTCAGATAGTAAAGTATCAAGATCTGCAAATGTTTTATTCTCATCATATGAATAGCGGACCTGGCGAGCGTGCTGTTCCTCGATCAGTGAAGAAACTACTCCCTTTGAGAGGAGCTATGGCTCACCATCCTACCCAGTGTTTATATATAGCGAGCCAATCATTAGATCTGGCGAGAAAATACCCCTCTTAGACTTTTACTCCCTGGTGTTAATACTGCCAAATGGTGTCAATCACAATGCCCAGAGGCTTACCACCTTCTCCAAAGTAGCCAGGCAGGGCTGTTTTCACTTTGTCGCATTATGAAGGGAGCTGTGGGGAAGGTGCAAAAACGTCGATATCGTACTTGTGGTTCTTCCACTATCTCAGCCTGGGGTGTACAACTCGCTAATTCCACTACAAGAGTCATGTTTGGGTTCCTACTCATAGTTGATAGGGCGGCCTCCCCGGGGACACATCATCGGGGAAACGTATCACTAGAGCGTAAAGGATCTGAGAGTGAGAATATCCGGTTTTAATAGGTGACTCTTTTGTGAGAGAGTAGTTAAGGAAACTAGGCGAGTGATCACCGGTGGAGGAGAGGACTCTTTTGACCCCGGTAATTTAAGCTAATAATCGTGCACCAGAACTAGCTCTAATCCTAATGCACACTTTTAATCCCTTCAATTTTTTAATTCTTCCATTCTCGATTCTAGACTTCCATGTTCGGAGGCGACAACTTTTGTTGAGAACTATCGGGTGCAGAAGAGGGCAAGCGAGTAGTTCCACAGGTTCAAAGGCAAAGTGGTCACCGGAGAAAGCAAAGGACTTGCTTATACTTATTGAACAAGAACACTATTGAGAGAGAAAAAGAAGAAGAAAAGAAGGAAGAGAAAGAGAAAAGAGAAGCGAGGATTTAAGAGGGAACAGGGGGGGGTGACGTAAGTGGTCACGAGGTGTCACTCGTAACTACAGCAACAGATAAGAGGAGAGCGCACCCATAACTACAGTTTCCAACAACTTTTATTCCCCCCTATCATATCATAGCTTGCGCGGTCGGGGCTCTGAGCTGAAAGGCTAGGACCAAGTCTTGGCGTGCGGTCAGCATCTGTGAAACGTGTTTCGCAAAAAAAAAAGTGTCAAGACGCCAAGCCAAACTCAAATAAAAAGGCAACAAATTTCATAACCCACCACATGCAACAGACCATAGGGCTTACGCGCCTTGGCAAACGCCCCGAAATATCCGGCAACCTGCTACCGGCAGTGCCTCCATCTCCTCCGCAAACCCGCCGGAAAGGAAACCACCTCGAAAACCGTGCAAACAAACAACGAATATGCCTCCCCGGCGAGCTTCGAGACCTGCTTCGCCGATATTGCACTCCTCGTCTTCATCCGTTGTGAGCGAGAGCTATGAGCTTTCCAAACGGACACCAGCTCCCCCGGAGGAATTTGCCCTGGACGATGAAGAGGACGAAGATATAGAGGCTTCGTCGCCTTCGCGTGGGCTGCTGGACAGTCAGGATAAGAATTACACTACGGCTGTATCCTCGCGCCGGCTGAAGTGGAGGGCATGTTTGTCTTCCATGAGGTTATGTTGTCGGAGGTCCGGGAGTCTCCGGAGAAGGTGCTGTCAGGTTTCGACGGTACTGCTTTCGGCGCTAGGGCTGTTGCTGGTCTTCACATTCGTTTTTAATCCCTCCTACACGAAGACCCAGTATCCGGATAATTACGCTGTTGTCGCAAACGCTGTGCGGAAGGGTGGTGGGGTGAACCCTCGAGAGTTTTGGCGGGGGAAGAGTGGGGAGAAGGTTACAGAGTCTGGTCGGGGAAATCCTGCTATGGAGAAAGTTTTCATTGCGGCGAATATAATTGATGCCGATTTGATTAATGGGGCTTGGGGAAATGCTGTTATGGAACTCATGGATTTGATTGGGGGGGAGAATGTATTTTTGAGTTTGTACCTCCATATCCCCTTGATCTTGGGGGGCGCTTGAGTGTGCAGCCTATTGACTTCGTTTCGGAAAGGTATTTTCGAGAATGATTCCGGACCGGAGACTAAAGCTGCCCTTAAGGATCTGGATAAGCTCATTGCCGAAAACATTCCTAAAGCCGGTCGATCGATTGTCTCCACCACACTGCCATTAACTGCTATTCCGAGAGTTAAGCTTCCCAACGGCAAAACCTACATCAAGCGAATAACCTATCTCGCCGAAGTCCGCAATCGTGCATTACTGCCGCTGCTTGGCTACATCCCCTCTCTTGGGCGTTGGGGTATCACTGGGCCGCCCAAGATACCCAAGGCTCACAAACCGGTGTCTGGTGAAAACGAGAGTACAGAGTGGGAGCAGGTGCCGGAGAATATCGATCCCAAGGATGCCCCTGAGCTCCCGGGACAATGGGTGAAGGATCCGGAGAAGTACAACAAAGTTCTATTTCTGAATGACGTTGTATTTGATCCTGTTCAAGCACTCCATCTACTATTTTCCACCAATCAAGGGAAGTACGAAACTGCCTGCGGAATGGACTTCATAAACCCCTTCAAGTATTAAACCCCGTTTGTCCATTGGCTATCCTCTAATTTGCATTTCGTAGGTACTATGATACTTTTGCTACTCGTGATATCGACGGGTACAATCTGGGCGTACCATTTTACCCCTACTTTGCCCCGGGCAAGAGCAGAAACGCTTTGCAAGCCGCCACCGACGCCGTACCCGTACTGAGCTGCTGGGGCGGTATTGTAGCCTTCAAAGCGGAAGTGTTCACAAAGAAAGACCCAGTCCTATTCCGTTCCTCCAAGGAACCCTACTGGGACGCCTCCGAGTGCTGCCTCATCCATGCTGATATCCACGCACCCAATGCAACATACATGAACCCGTACATCCGGGTGACATACGATTCAAGCACCTTTGGTTGGTTGCCTATGGTTAAGCGAATAGAAAAGCTATTTGCAGGACCACACTGGCTAATTGGAAAGCTTGTCGGAATGCCCTGGTCGGGAGAACGACGAAAAAGCGTCGACAACGGTGGGTACTGTGGGAGCTGGAAGTTGCTTGTCATGAAAGAAGGGAAGGAAGGCAGGGGTTGGAAAAATCTGCCGGTACCGGAGAATAGAGGAAACTAGGATTCGGGTTGAGGATGTTTAGCGTTTGGATTTCGGTTTGGGTTTGGATCCATAGGGAGCTGTCAACACAAAGCGACAGATACCATTGTGGGATTAGAATATGATGGTTGGATTTGACGTTATTGGCGATATTTTCTTTCGCTGTAATGCGGTTGTATAGGAGACTTCCAGCAAAAGTGCTCCGCGCATAGACTTTCTTGTCAACGACAACACCTACCGTAAGTGCTCGAAATGAAGGTAAACGTGCTAAGACGTTGGAATCTTCTTTCCTCGGTCGCGTGTGGGGAAAACACCGCAAACTCAGCCCTCAGTTGACAAAGCAAACGGAATATACAGTACACAGCGTCTTACTAGGAGAGGCAAGTACAATGTTTTAGCACATTAGTCTTCTATTTGAGCCTTTACAGTATTGCACCTATTTCCCACCCATTAGTATATCCTTACCTAACCTCCCTTTTGTTCCCACCAAGCTCACAATGTCTCGGCATGTGAAGTAATGACTCAACGAACTTACTAGAATGTAGGCAAGGGCCTCTGCCAGCGGCCTTGACTTGTTCTCACCTTATCCTATACTTGCTATACATATGCTGAGGCTTGTATTAGCTTTCCGAGGGACATATCCAGGGTGCGCTGTTTAGCTCATTCTCGTTTTTCGACCTTAAGGGGTGTCTCAATTTGGCATTGCTTGCATGTTCTAATACAACGCCCGGGTCTTTCCATCGTCCAGGCCCAAGAACGGAGGGGGTGCTGTCCACGTCGGAGGGAGTCTGAGGGTATTAGAGAGCGAATGGAGGTGATCTCTGCGGACTAGAAATGAAGAATACTTGTGCGGTACAATACGGTAGGACAGACCTTGCCTGATCCAGAGGCAAGAGGCGCTTTCGGCAAACGGTGAATTATTAGGCCTACCATCGGCACCCCTTGTGATTGGTGTTTGTGCTCAGGTGCAACTTAGCTTACCCGCATAATGTGTAACATAGCGGGGGGGGGGGGGCGACAACGAATAGAAGGGTACAGCGAGCATAGGCCGAAAAATCTGATGACAAACTCCAAATCTAGTAGGGGTTGTTCGCTGCCCTCTGTTCATTGCCCCCCGTTATGCTACCCGAATCCGGACTCATACTGACCTCTGCTAGACCAATCGCACTTTTTTCTCCCACTAGGGATCGAATGTTGGATTTGTGGGATTGTGCAGCACACCTGGCTGTGTGTCATAAAGTCGAACAATTCTCGGGAGCAGCGGAGCACTTCCGTTTTCCTTTCCCCCCTGCTTCCAACTTCCATAGGTTGCTGGAGCAGATGGTGGCACTACAAATCTTGCAGCTACGTTATAGCTTTGAAAATATCATCGAATGCATCGATAAATTTAGATCAGACCCGGCAGCTGGATGCTTCAAGAAAATTTCCCACGTTGGTGCATGAACCCTTCTCATATGACGTAAAGTGGACTTGCAAGAAAAAGAGGGAAAAAACGGCCAGTTCCGGGTGCTGATCAGTATATAATCCACCTATCCCCCCCATCCTACCGGTCGCTCTCCAAGGGCATCGAGATGACCCAATTACCCGTATCCACAGCAGCAATTGGCGCATTCTTCAAAGGCTATAATTCCTCATACTACACTTACGACCCTACACTTGCAATCGATGATGAGTTCTCACGACTAGAACAGGAACAACAGTGGGAGCCCGAGGAGGTGCAAGAGCATCGCAAACTTCTCGATCGTGCTGTCCACTTGGCACATTTCTTCTGGAAGCATGAATGGGGAGGCTATGTCTTCCGAGAGGACGCTGAGTATGATCACGAATTCTGGCGACTATGTCAGAAGAAGAGATGGGATGAGGACCGGATTGGCAGAGCCGAAACCGAATTCCTAAAGATCAGCGGTGGTTCGATGGGATCTCTAATGGCTGCCAGGGACCGGGTGCCCGAGGAGGCCGCGCTCGATGGGAAAGTTGAAACGGCACCTGCGGAAGAAGCTGTGGTAGAATCGGAGCAGGAACCAGGGACAGCATCCTCGGGACAAGAAGATGCGGAAACGGCACCTGCGGAAGAAGTTGAGGCAGAATCGGATCAGGAACTAGGGACAGCATCCTCAGGGCAAGAAGATGCCGAAACGGTATACCCGGAAGATTCCGAAGTCCCCGAAGCGCAGGGTGCCATCGCCATATTTTTCGCCTCCCACAACTCCTCTAATTACACCTACTCCGGCCAAGCCCCCAGAATCGAATTCCGGGAGTTAACCGAGGTTAAAAAGCGAGCCTGGAAAGCCCGTGATCCGCGCGGGACGTGGCACCAAGATTTTTGGGAAACGGAGGAGTTCAGAACATTCAAGAGAGATTATCACGAAGCGGTAGAAGAGCATTTCGACGGGCTGCTAGATATGAGGAGTGGATCTGTAGAGGGGTACAAGATGAAGCCGTGGGAGTCCATAGTGGAGTTATTCCGGTTGGGAGACGTTCCTATTTCAAAGAGCAAGGCTTCAAAGGTACTAAATACTACTCACTCCCTTCTCACTTTGGGGCCCTCCGTTATGCGTGTACATCAGCTAACATCTGCTTAAAGCTCATAAAGCGAATATACGTAAACATCTACGATTTCCTAGAATTTCTAGAAGAGCCCTATGACAGCTCAGCGACAGAAGGGTGCGCCTCTGGGGATGAGGAATATGAGAGAGCGTCCATGCTCTGCCACCCCAGCCGTGCGGATCTCGCACAGTACTCGTGGGAGAACGATAAGGTGTACTCGCTGGGAGCAGCGAAAGAGGACGGGACGCTGAGGTTGCTACTACAGCACCTATAAGGAGATAATCTTAGCGTGGGTTCGGGGAAGTGCGGGGGGAGGTGTTGCGGGTTTCTTCTAGATCGGCAGAGCATGCGGTGCCCGGTTAGAAGTTGTGGTTTGGTGGTGGTGGGATTGCTAGGGGGTGCGGGGCGCAGTTGCGCGAATAAGTCTGAATATTATAACTGTTTTGCATTATAGGCGAAGGAACACTAAGGATCCAGAGGTGGGAGAGTCCTCTATCGGGGGGCCGAGTGACCTACTATGATCCTTTGATACCCATTACTTCTCAAATCCCCAGGCACAAAGCCTCCCTCGTATCACGCAGAGGTAGGGTCTCCCTATATTATGACTGAACCTTAACTATCCCAATGTTAACCCCCGCCGGAAAAATATCAGCAGCTTGACCGTAAAGTAGCTTTCTGTCCCCAGCATCTCACCCCTGAAGTGGAGTGGGAAAAAAAGAAATTCCAAAACAGCACTTTACCACAGATCTAAGGTGCACTTGTATCCAGCGACAGTATCCGAAAGCACGGCCATGCTCACACAACCCCCCCTAGGTCCCAAAAAAAATAACCTATACGTCAACATTCTAGACTATCATATCATACCTCGAAGTGGTAGACCGACACGTCAGAGCTCAGAGCTGCATGATCACTAACGGCGCTCCCCAGCCCGAGCCCTCCGCTAAATCCCGTCACCTGTGGTTCCTGGCTATAGGCACCCTCGCGATATATTACCACGTGCAGGGTGCAAAAAAACGGACGGGACAGGTAATCTTGAAGGAATCTCTAAAATAGAAAAGAAAAGAAAAAGCTTAATTGAGCCGCAAAGTGGCCGGGGTCGGGCCGTCTTGTCTCACAATCCCGGTTGCAGGCAGGGATCGGTGGTGGTCTTGGCTGGGGGGGATGGCTTCGGGGGGCTAACTTGGTTTGGATATGTCTGCTACGTTGCGGGGAAAAGGAAAAGGAAATGGAACGAAAGAGAAAAGGCGAAAACAAGGGTTATCGTTGGGTGTTTGAGTGCCGGATGTCATGGCTTTGCTTCTGGTGCTTTGGCGGTCGCTGGGGCTCGGGTGTTTTCATGTATTATATTATGATACTGTATGTACTCGGGTAGGGCTGTTCTCTTATTAACGGGTGCTGTGCTTTGCTTGCTCTATCAAGGACTGTATGTTCCAAGTATGATACTCGAGTACGAGTACGAGTAGTGAACTCGAACACTAATGACGCCATTTTTGGCCTCCATTATGGCCGGGATGACAGTTGTGATACAAGAGTGAATCATAGGACGATCCGACCCGCAAGTTACACAAACTACAATATCTTGTATTACTGGTACTTGTCCCAGGCAAGAAGTACCCGAAAATTTAGGAGGAAAACAGGGATAATTCAGGGATAATTCAGGGATAGAGCAGGGGGATTTTGTATGGCCGACCGTCTGTGCACATCAGTGCGCCCATACAAAAAAGGTCAAAGTCCAATTTTCGGGTACTTCTTGCCAGGGACGAGTACGAGTACATGCCTCCCTTGCCTTATGATTCCCATCCACCGCGAATTGGCCACGCCAAACCTTAACGGCTGTCATCCCCCTCCCACATTACCGTACATATATTTGAAATCGGAAGGCTAACTGGCGAGGATTACGCTTGCGAAGGGGGTAGGTAAGCTAATTGAGCAAGCCCCCACCACTATACTCGAGTACAGTACCAGGATGATTACGCATAAAGGGAGTGTGGTTCCGCTCGCATGTCCGAGATGTCCAGGATTCGGCGGATTCGAAGCTATCCTCCGGATGTGGCTGCTGCTGCGGGGTATCAAAGGCTTGGGGGGGGGGTTGGGCTCCTTGGGGAGTGTGTGAGATAAAATGCTCTCTCAATTCCCCCTCCCCCCCACTCATAACCAATGGCGAACATGACGACAATAATCCCCCTTTCGAAATTCACCTTCCTAAACCACGCCACCACACCTACACCTCCACTCCCAGCCTCCCTCCCCTTCACCCTATCCACAGAACCGGTAACAGACCTCTGGCGCAAACCCCCAAACCTCATTGCCTCCAACCAACCAACCCTCTGCACCCCACTGCACCTATCAACGTTCGTCAGCGCAACAGCAAGCTTCCGAGCGGACTGGAAAACACTCTACGACCAGGCCGGCCTGATCCTCCTCTTCCCACACTCTTCCTCCTCGGAGGCTTCGGCCAAGCCTCCGCTGGAATTGCCGGACGGCCACCCGCCAGCGTGGATCAAGTCCGGCATCGAATTCGTCAACGGTGTCCCTAACCGCGGGACGGTTTCTGCGCCGTTCAATTCGTGGGCGGATTGGTCGCTCGTGCCGAGTTTTGATGCTGGGGTTTCTATCACTTTTGAGAGGGAGGGAGCGGTAGATGGGGGGGAGTTGGGGAGTAGTTTGCAGATATTTTTGGTGGAGGGGGAGGAGGGGGAGAAGAGGAAGACTATGGTCAGAGAGGTTACCTGGGTTTTCGGAGAGGAGCTTGTGAAGTGGGACCCTGTGGTTTGGGTTGGGGTTTATTTGGCGAAGCCTACTAGGGATGGGGATGGGGATGGGCAGGGGGGGAGGTTAGAGGTGGAGTTTGAGGGGCTGGAGGTTGTTGTTCGGAAGTAGTTTGGTTGTTGGTTGTTACTGTAGGAGGAGAGATCTTTAGAGGTTGGTTAGGTTTGAAGGATGAATGGTGGACGGTCAGAAGGGCCTACACGGATTTCGCTTTTGGGAAAGGGCGCCAGAAGTCCTCCTTCCTGTGCTATGATAGCGCCTTTCCCAAGGAGACTCTAGATGCGAGACGAATACCGTACTATACTAACTAAAGTCTGGTGACAAAACTCGGACCACTGGCTATTTTACACCAAAAACAGCCGTTTTCAGAAATTCATAGCTCAACACTCACTGCCTAGGTAAGGAATCTCAAGTTGCAAGGAGCATGAGGGCAGCCATAATATCTCTTTCTATAATGGAATACCAAGCCTGTAAATTAATAACTCATGATTTTTTGTGCATCAGTTGATAGTGAGATCAGAAGGCGATTTGAGACTTCACATGAGGGCGCCATACAAAAGGGATGGGTACAGTACATGACAACCACCTTTTGTTGCAAGCTATCATACCGGTATCTCTAGTTTTTCTCAATTCCATAAACCCTGCGCCTAATTTTTCTTCTTGAAAACTACTCTCTGCCTGGCTTGGCCTAAAGTGATAAAGAGTGCACAGTTTTTAGGGTAAAATGGCCATTAACTCGAGCTTGTCACCAGACTTTGGACTGCCCAGATTTGACTCTGGATGCGAAGTCACAAAGTTACAAAAACTAAGTTCTGAAGAAGGCCCTAGCCTATAAGAGCATAAGTTAGTCCCGATCATCACCCCATTCTACCTTGCCCACTTGCTCGCACATTGTGACGTTTCTTACCCTGCACTCTACAACTCTACGGCACTTGTATCTAGCACCAAAGTATCCGAGAATCAGACCAGTTTTTTGTTTTCATTTTTTAATCTGTTCGCTAGCCATGTGATTATATGAAAGTATGACATAATAGCCACATTGCCAGTCACTCATCGCCAGATATGACAGTCCACCGGTACCGCTTTGCGCAAATATAATGCTATAACCTTCTCATATAATCGCACCGACGAACTCAGCGAAAATCAATCGAATGAGATTATGAGATAACGCCCGACCCTAAGCCACACATATGCCCAGAACGGTAATCGAAGTCAAGGGCAGTCTCCCAAACCCACGAGTTGTCGATGATGGGGTGGGGGGGAGGATTCACCTTCTACTAATTACAGATATCGTCACTCGACCCACAAATTTCGCAGTCACCCCCCCTTCCATTGTGAAAGTCTAACGAATATCTAGGGATATGTTTCCGATGACACGGGCGTGGCTATGATTGGTCAAAAAAATAAAGAAAATAAAAGGAAATGTTGGCCTTGTTCCTGGGTATGATATTTGGGATTCGGTGGGGAAAGGCAGACTGACTCACTACACCCCCCTCCCTTCCCCCCCCTCTCTCAAGTATTGGGAAACTCAAAGGAGGCCCCTGGACTTGCCTGTTAAGACCTAGGCAGATATATAGTTGCAGTTGCGAGGACGACCGTGAGATCGTGACTACGCCCGTTGTCCGAGGAACTGATCCCGCCACGGGTCCCCCAAGTATCCACAAAAAACCACTCGGGTAACCCAAGGACGCTTTTGATCTCTTCTATCCTCTCTAGTCCATCCTCCATATTTCTCCCTCCATTCTTACAGGCTCCCCTTTTCTAAACATATTCCTTAAGCTGTACTTTCCCTATTCTCACCACTCCAAAACTATACTTCAGCGCACTGCTCAGTCCAAAGGTACACCCCCCCCCCCCCCAATAGAATACAGACTCTGAGCGGATGCTAAACCTTATGAGACACGGCAGCAACATGCCAGGAAATACCGAAAACTCTAGAATGGAAGAACTGGAGGAGACGGTCAAGAATTTGTCTCAGAAGGTCGAGACCCTGTGGAACGAAAACGCGATACTCGATGAGAAGAGTAAGAAATCCGACACTTGGGTGGCCCAGTTGATAGGTTGTTGCAAGGAGCTGGCCAGGCGTGTGAGTTCTCTGGAGGAAAAGTGCTCCACCCTTACCCGGGAACTGGACCTGCAAAATCTCCACAATGCGGTCAGCATGACCATCAGCATAGAAGAGAAAAGCCTCAACAACGATAGATATATCAGCGAAATGCTCCCAATTCAACCGTCGCACATCCCCGAGCCAACCATGGGCGAGTTCGCTACAGCAATGGATGAGTTCGCCGCAGGAGTGGGTGAGTTCGCCGCATTAATGGAGGGGGAACTTCAGTTGGAGCCTGAACACCAAAATGTTCCCCCATACGACATGAATGCACAGCTTGAACCCATTGCTGCCACTTCTACGAACTGGAAGCGGAAAGCCCAAGAAATGGCAGAGAGTGGGCCGGGTATGCCCACCCCACCGAGCAGCTCCTACAGTTCCCCAATCACATTCCTCAACACGTTTTCAGATGAAGCTCCCACAAGGCGCTCCACCAGGAATCCGGCCAGGAGGGTCGGCAGACCAAAAGCCGGGATGCCGCTAACTCCTCCAGAGGAGCCAGTCCAAGAGCGACAGGCGCAGGAAACACAAGATAGAGAGGAAGCGCTACAGGTTACTGAGGAGGAACATGCAGAGGCAATAAGTGCTCTTTTTGAGACTCCCGATCTCAGATACGATGATTCAGAGTATGATCTGTTCAGGGGGAGCAACTGGGTTTGTTAGGAACGGAGTTTGTGCGCTTTTGAAAGTGTATGCTGGAGTTTCGTCTGGGCGAGGGTGATGGAGTAAGATTGCAGATTTTCTTGTTACCGCCGATTACCACAATCGCCCTCCAAATTTTTGTCAGTTTTTCAACTTTTATATTTCTTTCAAATGTCCGTCTCTCATCCATGCTCTCTTTGCCCTTCAATAACCACTACTCACATATGATCACTCGGCCACTTGTTTTGGGGCCAACTCCCATTCCACTGTGATGGTCACATGAGAGTCTCACCCTACTGCTGACGCCATCCCCCATATATTTGACATCCGTCGCCAATAGTATCGCTAACGTAGACTGGTAGAGGTGTGATAAAACAGCAAACGTAGTCAAGGGCTTGCCGCCCATTCTGGTAATAGTTGCATGTATTATGCTGCCAACGAGGAGACGTGACAATGTAATAGTTGCGGCACAGCGCAGTTGTATTAAATAGATACGCCTGCTAATATTTCGCCTTTACGACGCGCAAGAAAGAAAGAAAGAAAGAAAGAATAATTGCTCCAATACGCGCCAAAAATCGTCCAGTTCGTAATTCATCAGACAAGAAAATTTTACCGTGGCTTTCGCGCATATATTACGTGTCTACTTACAGTCAGTACTCCAAGATCCTCATACAGCGGTAGAGGGGGCTACTAACACAGGGTAATAACTATGAATTCTCTTATTCTTCAAGTCCGCCTTCACCTCAGTGAGGAACGAATTCACATCCTCTATCTTCCACCCAAGCATGCGCGTGAACAAGCCGAATGATATAGCATCCAGCCCATCAAATAGGGTGGACATGTGGTATGCGCCGATCCCCTTCAATCGTGGGTCCCTCGGCCACGATCCGTTTGGCAACTTCATCACAGTCTCCACCACATCCACGAACCCGGCGTCCTCGAACCAGCCTTTTATCTTGGCGGCCGTGAGCAGCCGCCGGTTTGCTTTAATAGAGGCTTCGGTGATAAGGTCGTGCCAACGCTTGAAGGCGGAGTTTTCCGGAAGACTGGAGTCGTCGCTGGCAGGGTAAAAGTAGCATTCCTGACCCTCAATCCAGGCGCCGGGTTTTAGGGCGCTAGGTTTACGCATCAGCCGTAGCAGGGGATGGGCGCGGAGGGGTAGGAAAGTATAAAAAAAGGCTAAAAGAAACATACTCGTAGCTTTGCTTAATCAATCTCGGCCAATCCGCGATACTCCCTATCAAATGGCGGAAATGAATATAGTCGAAGGAATTGTTGGCGAAATTCCAGTCAGACTCTGCGTCGTCGATTTCGAAGCTTACGTTCGGTGGGGACCAACTTGGTTGGATTGGGGAGATGTCCGTTCCGATTATTGATGTGTCCTGGTGGGTATCTGCAAAGTCGATTGCCCAATGCCCGGTCCCTGTTCCGATGTCCAGGACCCGATTTAGAGTCCTGAGTGGAGCAAAGTATAGCCTTCCGCCGAAGAGACTGGTGTATACATGGTGGGCTAGCTCCATGCGGGAGTTCTCTTTCTACTCTGGTTTAACTAGAGAATTCTAAAGAGGGTACTGTGTGAGAGAAGAGCTGCTACCTCGTCATTCGGGAAAGAATAGTGCCCCTCGCGGTATTTTCTACACAGTCTCTCAGTCCGGAGACCCTATCCGAAGAGGAGAAATTGACTTACGAGTTATATCGCCGGCCATTCTCATACACATAATCTGTGACTGACGGAGACAGCGAAGTTGTCTCAGTAGACCTACCGGCATGGAACAGAACAGTCAACACCCAACCAAGATCTAGATTCCTTAACTAAACTCAACCCAACCCTGGCTCCAAAGGCTGTACATACTCTCCACTATCCGTCTCGTAGAATTGCTAAGTCCAATTAACACCAACCCTATCTAAGAGAAGAGAAGCAGGAGACCCCCTAGCCGGAAAGGGAAGAAACTAAAAAAGAAAACTCACCTCTATCTCAGTAGCCTTCTGCTTGCCTTCCATCTTTGTCTCGTCGCGGATAATTCTTCTATAGAAGGGTTGAGCCAAGTTACTTCCAAGTACCTAGGGGTCGGGGGAGCGAGTGCTTGGGTATGTTTATAAAAACCAGAAAACATAACCCATAAAGACTTGTATGAGATCAGCAGAAATGGTTTTCCGATTTTGCTGGCGCATCCCGGAGGAAGTGTGCGGTATTTGTATTCCCCCTTCCAACCCCAACAAAAAAAAAAGGGAAAAAAAGCAAGAAATCCGGGGGGTGCCATTGTGTTGCATACTGCATGTGTCACCTCCCAAGGAATGTCCCGAAATGTGTTGATAAAGCGGTTCGAAACGGCCCAGAAGAAGCATGTGGGGTGGATCCTGGGATTAGACGAATGCCGGTATCGCACCGGACCGATATCATAGCAACATCGCTTACGCCACTTGCGCGGCTTCCCCGGGGGAAACTGCTACGTGATGTGATATCAACTCAGGAGCCTACGGTATCCACACGGAAATGCAGCGCTTGGACACTCAACCCAACCAAAAACTCTGGTAAGGTATTCAGCTGAGCTCCCTGCCCGAATCCCCGGTTCGTCAAAGAAAAGAAGAAAAAAACGAGGATAACGCCACCAGGCTTAACCTATCGGTACCCTTACTATGAGCAGCCCGAAACCCGCCAAACTTGTGCCTGCGCGGGCGGGTAATACGGACAAAGAGCTCGCTAGCATCACGATCTAACGAGTTGGCGAATTTTGACTGCATAGGGCAAGAGTGCATACGTCTCGTGATCAGAACTACGAGTGATACTATATGACATGACGACTGCACAAGTGGCCATGTCACAACCGAGCACAGTTTGATACCGGCAGTGTGCAAATAATAATAATGCGCAAGCAAGGGAGAAAGAGGAATTCATCATACCCGAACGGCAAATATGGGGACGGGGGAGGAAGTGGGTATCGTGGGTGCAAGAAGGCAGGATGGGTGCCCGTGTCTGGAAGGGTAGCCGAGCATTTGTGACACCGGTATTATGAGAGGGAGAGCGAATGGAGAGGTTGAAGAAGGGTGGAAGGGTGATGGGTGCGATAGGAGGAACATGGATCAGTGAGGGTCGTGCAGTTACTTGGCACACATAGTCTGCTGTGACCATTCCACTGGTACTCGACTTCCCTCCTAATAATTTGCCCAAAGCGTGAGGACCGCCCAAACATCCGTGATAGGACCAACTCTCTGCCATCGCTCATGTCCGCAGCTGTGACACTAAGCTATCCTGCCGCCTCTAAATGTGCCCCGTTGAAGACTTGACCCGGAACCCGCCCAGCAGGAGTACAAGTATGCTGTAGGAGTATCCGTGGGACATTGATTGAGTTGCAGCTCTCCCCACACCTACCGAGTGCCGGCGTGCGATGATATTCAACCGGTAGATCGGTTGTCCGGATCAAGCTTTAGCACGATTCGCTATGCTTCAAGAGCTCGCACACCGTATTGTACTAGTACTGTACAGTACTACAAAACCGCAAGCTGGGGCTTGCGCTGAACGGCAACAGGCAAGAAGTATCCCAATATTCGAGTAATTTGATATGGGCGCTCAAATATGCACAGGTACTCGGATGTGGATGGACGTGGGCGATCGGACAGGCAGGGATTATGAAACCTATGGGGATACATAGAGTTTTAATCCCTGTCTGTCCGATAACCAACGTCCATACCCGAGTAATTAGCTATATTTTTCTAATCCCTGTCTGGCTGGATACTTCCTGCCCTATATTTGTGCTCGAGTGCCATACCCACACCCACACGATAGAGGTCTTCGTAAGACATGTTTCACACCCCCATGCCTCACCAAAAGGGATAGATTTGATCCGGGCAGCGAGCGAACTTCATGGGTATCGCAGGCCACCGTGCCCCTGGAAGTAAACTCTTTCGGATACCGTCAGCTGGGGAGAAACAACCCAAAGATCACCTAATGAGAGTAACAAGGAGGGAGTGATCACCCCTCAATATCTTTGGGACGTCGTTTGTGTCTCCTCTCTTATGCACCGGGCATGCACTACAGTACGGGTACTGTTAAAATCAATGCCCAATAGGGTGGCTCAATCTAGGAAGTGGGGGAAATTAACAGTCGCCTTCTATTCTCCTGCTCCCATGGTGTTTAGTGCGCCGCACATTCGCTCCTTTCCCTCCCCCTTGTGCGCGGACTTGTCCAGCATTCATCCTTGATTGTCGAGCATTGTCCATTGACAGGGAACAGAAAAACCAACTCCACCACCCCATCCTCTATCGCTACTGATACCCTAAGTCACAGCGTTTCGGCAGAAGTCTCCGCGATCTGGAAGATGTCTAACTGGAATTACGCAAAGAATAGACATTGTGATAGTATATACGGCTACCAGTAACCTCGTCACCCCTATTCCTTAAGTGAAGTGAGGAGATATAAACCGGCAGCACTCCTCCTTCGCAGAAGATGCCGCAATTAGCCTATCGGAGGAGGAAGATCTCACGTGATATTGTAAGTAAAAAGCGGAAGCGGGGTAGTTTAAGTGAATTAATTTATTTCAAGGTTGCTTTGTCTAGACATTCCACGTGGCCTCGCAGAGAATTCCCGCTCTCTTCTTTTTTCCTAACCAATGTTGCTTGCAAATGCGGCAGTTGATCGTCTGTGTGGTTGTCGAATGCTGTAACTCGCAAACTAGCATCGTACGAGTACAAGTACTCGAGTAATGGCCTAGTCCAGCGAAGGTGGGCTATGTCCCTCATTATCGATGCCATAAATTGGTGAAACTTGGAATGCGATAGGACGCAATGGTTGGTACTCGAGTACTCGAGTATACACAGCGTGCGGCAGGCACTGGGGTTGAGGCTCACACAGCCTTATATTTTGTGCTCAACTGTCGATACTGCTCCAGTTTCTCACGTAATGCACGGTACTGTACTCACGAAGCAACTTAAATCGTTTTACCACATACACGTCTAGGGCATCACCTAGAGCGAGAGCCGTGCCACCCAACTCTGATCTCCGCCGCAAGACGGCAGTAACAGAAGCCAGGCATGCTGCAGGTCTAGATGAGGCAAAAGGGAGGGATAAGGAGGCCACTGATGGCCAAAGAGAAAGAGAGCGAGTTCAAAGCTAATAAAGGGGGAGATAATCGTTCAAACTCAGGGTATCAGTTGGGAATCCCAATTGCAATCGTAGCGGGAAAGCGGGAGGGAGGAGGGGAAAGAAGAGGTGCGGTAATTGTTGGGGAGGGTGCAGAGGAGGAAGAAAGCACCAATTGACAGTTCAGCACTACTAGTAGCCGAGCTGTCATCTATTCTTCCGGAACCCCGCAAGAATGCTTCCAATCAACAGTGACCTATACAAGCCAGAACTACCCTACATGTCGAGGTTATAGAGCACCTGGAAGATGGTGACTGTAGGCCTCCAAGCATGGTAGGGATAATATTTAGGAGATGAAAGAACAGCGTCTGGAAATAGGAAGAGATGGAGTTTGTAGGACTCGCACACGGATATTGAGAATAGTTGTACTCGGTAGATGGTTTCAAGTAGCTAAGAGGCCGTCACGGTTTGGAGATGCACTGCGTCACGCAAAAAAACTCCTAGGTGCAAGTAGGCGAGCCAATTGCTGGGAAGATAATCATAGAAAATCACTCTTTATATTGTTAGGCTATTGTCAGAACCGTTATGCCTACTGGATCACGGGTCTGAGTGCCTTCGCCGACTCTTCGGGGGTGCCCGTATAACTTTTGACTCTATTTACTTTATCAAAGTCGGGAATGTCCATTTAAACGCTCTCTATGCTTGGTGTTATTTCGTTTTCGCCCGTTGGTCATTTCGTATGCGACAGTCTTGGTTGAAATACATATTATTTAGATAAAAGTCTTTGTTTGACCTTGGTTGTTGCTTGCAGCTTTCACGCTGGAGTCGCCGGTTTCTCTGACGTTCAGGGCGTTGCGCCCGGTGCCATGTCGGATGTTGCGGGTTATGCTGGCTTCTCAGCCTCTAGGATGCGATTGACTACGAGATCATGTATTATCACTTGGATTCTGTCTTTTGCTCAACTGGCTCTGAACAATCGCTGATCAGCAACTTCAGCCCCCCCCGCCCCCCGGCGTACCATACTTGTAGAGGAGGTGGGCCATCCTCATAATCAAGCATTCTAGTAACCCTTCTCACCCATCCTCCTAACAACCGGGTCCAGCGGGAATAGTTGATCCTCAGGCTTAAGCCCACTATAATACAACTGTTCCCGAAGCCCTTTGAGCGCATCCGGCATATCCCACCCAAGTTCTTCATTGCGCGACCAGATTCTCAGCAAATGCCGCCT
>Ga0307509_10001893_pt1 | contig 34561 bp, 25 predicted proteins | sample 10_EM_MG_FD_202245 | JGI IMG/M metagenome (GOLD analysis project Ga0307509, IMG submission 202245) | Populus trichocarpa ectomycorrhiza microbial communities from riparian zone in the Pacific Northwest, United States - 10_EM | ecosystem: Host-associated > Plants > Roots > Unclassified | place...
TGCTCAATCTGGGCCACAGCTTTCTTGCGGAACGCTGGATCGTCGATGGTCGTGCCGCCGACGAGACCGTGTTCCAGGCCATGAGCGATGCCGCGCTGCGCGCCGAGCTCGAAGCGGTGTGGGGCGATGAGGTGCTGCCCGTCTTCGAGGCCGAGGGTGAGGGCGAGCATGCGCGTGCGTACCTGGTCGGTCTGCGCGACCGTCTGCTGAATCCGTTTCTGGCGCATCGGCTCGCGGACATCGCGAAGGACCATCGCGAGAAAAAGCGTCGTCGCATCGCGCCGGTCATCGCGCGTGCCATCGAAATGAACATGGCGTTGCAGCAGAGGCGACTGCGCTCGGCCCTGTCGAGCAATGCGGAGGAAAGCAGCTCATGACCAGCTTCAACGATAGCGGCCGAGCGCCACACCGTCGTCGCGAGCGGACCGGAACGCGACCACCGCCTTCTCATTCGGAGCCGATCCATTCAACGCGCCGTCAAGCCGCACGCACCCATTTCTCTTCGCCGACAGCGGCCTGGATGCCGCCATCTACTCGGGTGACGGCCATTGGCCCGGTGCCACGGCGACGGCGCTGTTCCCCGAAAGCATGGTGCCGGTTTGCAGTCCCGGGCTCATCGCGCCGCGCGAGCGGTTGTCTGCAGAGAGGCTCGCCGCCATGCCGCTGCTGCAGCAAGCCACGCGTCCGTACATCTGGCGCCAATTCCTTGCCACGCTCGGTGTCAGCACCAGCCGCGATCTTGTTGGGCCGCGCTACTACAACTGGCATGCCTCCAGGGCTCTGGCCGCATCGCTGAATTGCAGGTTCTCGATGTGGCCGCGCACGAGTTCATACGAATCCTTGCTCAGGACACGTCGAAGCTGAGGTGAGATGGAGCCGAAGCGATCCACAGCAGACAGCCTCTGCTCGCGCAGCAGATCGACGAAATCGGCCAGGGCCTGCGACTCGAGCCCATCTGCGCCGGTGGGCGCGGACGGATCTTCGGCCTGAGCCGGCGCTGCCAACACCAGCGCGGGAACCGCACAGTCTCGCAGTCGCTGCAGCTTGACGGCAAGTCGCGTCGCGAGATGGACGGATCGCTCGACTTCGCCTGCGGCACAGGCCGCCTCCGCTTCGCCCGCAAGCTGATGGATCTCCTTGGCTCCGAGTATGCCCGCGCTGCCCCTCAGCTTGTGCATGCGGCCGGCATGCACGGCGAGGTCCACCGGATCTTCCCCTGGCGCCGGAATCGAGACATCGGAGAACTCGTCGAGCAGCCGCTTGAGCATCGATCTGAACAGGCCGAAATCGTTGCTCAAGCGTTCGCTCGCGTCAAATGCATCGATTCCCTCGATCTCCGGCCACGGCAGATCGTCTGGCACTCGCGTGGCGGGCACTCCGTCGATCGGCTGTACGAGTTGGCCGCGCGCAGGCGCAACGCGGCGCAGGATGCTGGCCACCAGGGACTGCGCATCGAACGGCTTGACAAGGTAGTCGTCCATTCCGGCCGCGGTGGCACGCGCTCGCTCGCTGCTCAGCGCGCCAGCGGTCAGCGCGATGATCGGCAAGTCCGCCAGATTCAGTTCGAGGCGGATGCGTCGGGTGGCGTCGTGGCCGTCGAGCACTGGCATCTGTACGTCCATCAGCACCACGTCGATGGCGTGTGGTTGCGCTTCGAGAAGATCGAAGGCTTCCTGTCCATTGCTTGCGAGCAGAACCTTCGCGCCCTCCAGTTCGAGAATGCGCTTCGTCACTTCCAGGTTGATGTCGCTGTCGTCGACGACCAGCACACGCATGCCCAGCAGAGCGCGTTCGCCGGCTGCGGCAGCAGGCGCCACCAGCTGCGCCACAGCATCCGGCGAGGCGAGCGCAAAGTCCAGCACGACGCTGAACGCGCTGCCGACGCCAGGCGTGCTCTCCAGGCTCACCTCGCCGCCCATCAAGCCCGCCAATCGCTTGACGATCGACAGCCCCAGCCCGGTGCCGCCGAAGCGCCGCGTGATCGAGGCATCGGCCTGCGCAAACGGCGCGAACAGCCGCTCCTGCACTTCGGGCGCAATGCCGATGCCGGTGTCCTGCACGACGAACGAAAGCGTCGCATGCTTGGCCGTGGCGGCGAGCATCCGGACGCGCAGCTCGACGCCGCCGTGCTCTGTGAACTTGATCGCATTCGACAGCAGGTTGATCAGGATCTGGTTGAGGCGTGTGGCATCTCCTTCCAGCGCCTCGGGCAAGTCGTCCGGCGCGTCGATCTCGAAGGCGACCCCCTTTGCGTCCGCCTGCACCGCCATCATGTCGGCCAGTTCCTCCAGCAGGCCGCGCAGGCTGAACGCGGCACGCTCGACGATCAGCTCGTCGGCCTCGATCTTCGACAGATCGAGCACATTGTTGAGCACCACCAGCAGTGACTTGCTGGCGAGCTTGACCTTGGACAGAAAGGCCGCCTGCTCCTCGTCCAGCGAGGTCTTCCCGAGCAGGTAGGTCAGGCCGATGACCGCGTTCATCGGGGTGCGGATCTCGTGGCTCATGTTGGCGAGAAACTCGCTCTTGGCACGATTCGCCTGCTCGGCCTTTTGCGTTGCGTGGCGCAGCGATTCCTCGTACTGCTTGCGTTCCGTGATGTCGCGCGCCGCGGCGAAGACGCCTTGCAGCTGCCGGTCGCGGTCGTGGAATGTGGTGGCGTTGTACGACACCACGGTGAGCTTGCCGTCCCGGGCGCGCACGGTGAGTTCGTAGTTGGTGACCTTGCCTTCGTTCAGCACGCGCTTGATGGCCGCCTCGGCACGGTGCGGCGCGGTGAAGTGGTTCTTGAACGGTGCGCCGATCAGCTCATCGCGCGTGCAGCCGGTCAGCGCTTCGGTCTGTTTGTTGACGTCGGTGATGATGCCGCGCGGGTCGGTGGCCATCAGCGCGTCGACGTTGGATTCGATCAGCGAGCGGGTGTAGAAGTGCTGGTCGCGCAAGCGCTGATCGAGCTTCTTGCGTTCCTCTTCGACCAGCTGGCGCGCGGTGTTGTCGGTGCCGATCAGCAGGTAGCCGATGATGCCGCCCTGCGCGTCGCGCAGCGCCGTCACCGACACGACGGCCGGGAAGCGGCTGCCGTCCTTGCGGACCTTGGTCAGCTCGTAGATGTCTTCGATCCCGCGCGAGGCCTTGAACGCCAGGGCCTCGAACCCGGGCGCGATCGGGGTGGAGAATTCGGCGCTCAGCGCCTTGGCGCGAGCGATCACCTCATTCGGATCGTGAAATTCGGCTGGCGTGACCTTGTTCATCACGTCAGCGGCCGTGTAGCCCAGCATGCGTTCGGCGCCGACATTGAAGACCTGGATGACGCCCTTCGCGTCGGTGGCAATGCTCGAGAAATTGCTGCTGTTGAAGATCGCGTTCTGCAACGCACCCGCTTTCGAGAGCGCCTCTTCGGCCTGCTTGCGTGCGGTGTTGTCGGTGCCGATCAGCAGGTAGCCGATGATTCGATCTTCGGCATCGCGCAGCGCCGTGACCGAGACGACCGCCGGGAAGCGGCTGCCGTCCTTGCGGATGTAGGTCAGCTCGTAGATGTCCTCGATGCCACGCGAAGCCTTGAAGACGAGCGCCTCGAAGCCGGGCGTGATCGGCGTTCCGAGTTCGACGCTCAGCGCCTTGGCGCGCGCGATCACTTCCTGCGGGTCGGAGATGTCAGCCGGCGTGATCTTGTTCATCACATCGGTCGCCGCGTAGCCCAGCATGCGCTCGGCGCCGACGTTGAAGATCTGGATCACGCCCTTCGCGTCGGTGGCGATGCTCGAGAAGTTGGCGCTGTTGAAGATCGCGCTCTGCAATGCTCCTGCTTTGAGCAACGCCGCTTCAGCCTGCTGGCGCGCTGTGTTGTCGGTGCCGATCAGCAGGTAGCCGATGATTCCATCATCGGCGTCGCGCAGCGCCGTGACCGATACCACGGCCCCGAAGCGGCTACCGTCCTTGCGGATGTAGGTCAGCTCGTAGATGTCTTCGATGCCGCGCGAGGCCTTGAAGATGAGCGCTTCGAAGCCTGGCGTGATCGGCGTTCCGAGCTCGACGCTCAATGCCTTGGCCCGCGCGATCAATTCCTGCGGGTCGGAGATGTCGGCCGGCGTGATCTTGTTCACCACGTCGGCTGCGGCGTAGCCCAGCATGCGCTCGGCGCCGACGTTGAAGATCTGGATCACGCCTTTGGCGTCGGTGGCGATGCTCGAGAAGTTGGCGCTGTTGAAGATGGCACTCTGCAGGGCGCCGGCTGCAAGCAGCGCCTCTTCAGCGCGCTTGCGCGCCGTGATGTCGAGCACGAAGCACACCCCTTCGTCCGGGCTGTCCTCGAAGGTTGCCGCACCCAGCATGACCGGTACGCGCGAGCCGTCCTTGCGCAAGTATTCCTTCTCTATCGGCGTGCAAACACCTGTGGCTGCCAGTTCTGCCAGGCCGCGTCGGTCGAGTTCGGCGTATTCCGGGGGCGTCATTGCCGCCCAGTCGATGCGTCCGGCCTCCAGGTCTTCGCGGGTGAAGCCTGCGACGCGAAGGAAGGCGTCGTTCGCCTCGATGACGTCACCGTTCCTGTTCCAGAACATCACGCCCTGCACGTTGGAATCCACCAGCCGGCGCAAGCGCGCTTCGATCCGCTTGCGCTCGGTGATGTCGTGGATCATCGCCAGCAGCTGGCCATCGGGCATCTGGGTCGCGATCACTTCTGCAGCAAAGACCGAGCCGTCTTTGCGCTTGAACTGCCACTCGCGGCGATGGTCGGACCCGGCCTTGATCACGCTCAATGCGGGGCCGATGTGCTGGACCTCCGGCTGGGCCACGATGTCCGAGGCGTGCAGGCCGATCAGCTCGTCGCGGGTGTAGCCGAGCATGCGGCAGATGCTCGCATTGGCGTCGGTGTAGCAGCTCTCGGCGTCGGCAATGACGATGCCGTCCGGCGCATGCTCGAAGAGCGCGTGGTAGCGCTCTTCACTCTCGCGCCGCGCCTCTTGCGCCCGTCTGCGTTCGGTGATGTCCATGGACCGGATCAGAATCCCGTTCGGATCGGGTTCGATCGACAGCTCGAACCAGGCCTTCGTGCCGTCCGAAAACGTGAACTCGTTTTCTACCTGCCGCGACGTTCGGTTCGCCATGACATCGGTCATCGCTTCGAAAATCGGTGTCGCATCGATTCCGGGATAGCACTCCGTCATCGGGCGCCCGACGAGTTCGACTGACGAGCGGCCTCCGTGCCGGGCGGCTGCCGAGTTCACGTAGACGTAACGCCACTGCCGGTCGATGATCTGGACGCCTTCCAGCATGTCCGCGATGGACTGTTTCAGGGGCAGCAGCCCGGCTTCGGCATGCTGCCTCTCCTGGGTGGCGAGGGTGGCGCACCGGCGCGAGCGATGCAGGGCTTCGTTCAACACGCTGATGACCACGCCGGCCAGCACCACAAAGAATTGCTGCCAACGCTCGACTGCCGACGCGACCTCGAAGCTGTGGACCGGCGGCAGCAAGTAGTAGCTGGCGAGCAAATACGAGAGCCCGGTCGCCAGCAGCCCGGCGCGCAGACCGCCCAGGTAGGCGCTGAGCATGATCGGCATCGTGAAGATCACGAGGGTCGGCCGCCCACCAAGCGGGCCATCGAGTGCGAGGCGTAAACCGAGCGTGGCGACCGTCACCACCAGCGCCAACATACACGCCGGCCATGGCCTCAGCGGGATTGAATCGAAGCGAAATCGCCGGCGTTCGCTGCGTGCTCCGACAGCAGGGCTCGCGATGGTGGGGTCGCCGATGTTCTTGCTCATGGCCAATCTCCGGAGAAAAGCGAATCAGGCCGGCGGACCAGCAGCTGATGGTCGGAGGCACCTTGCCTGATCGAGGCCCCGTGTCATTTCATGGCCCGTGGCCGACGTGCGTCGCATGCCATCTGCGGCGCATCCACGTCGCAGATGTCGAGCATCATGGCTTGGGCTCGGCCGGAACGCTTGGCGTGATACAGGGCCTTGTCGGCAGCGCGCACCAGGTCGAGCGCTGAGCAGCGCGCGTTGAGATCCGCGGCACGGGAGTCGGCCGGCGGCGCCACCCAGCACTCGCTCGCGTCGTCGTAGCAGGTGACGCCCACGCTCACGGTGACATGGGGTGCGGCCGACGAGGCGTCGTGACGGATGGCCAGCGCTTCGACGGCATCCAGAATGCTGTGGGCCACGTGCTCGGCGCCCAGACGCGGCGTCTGCGGCAGCAGCACGACGAATTCTTCGCCGCCGTAGCGCGCGACCAGATCCGCCGGGCGCTGGCTGGTGCTCACCAGGGCCTGCGCGACGGCCCGCAGGCACACATCGCCCGCCGGATGGCCGTAGCGATCGTTGAACGACTTGAAGTGGTCGACGTCGATCATCAGCAATGCCAGCGGGTCGCCGGCTCGCCGGGCGCGGCGCCATTCGTGCTCCAGCGCTTCGTCGAAACCGCGCCGATTGGCGACACCGGTCAGCGCGTCGATCGTGGCGATCCGGCGCAGCTCGTCGGCGATGCGCTTGACACGCAGCTGGGTCTTGACCCGGGCCACGACCAGCGGCGCGCTGACGGGCTTGGCGATGAAGTCGGCCGCGCCCAGTTCGAACCCCGTGAGCTCGAACGCGGGCTCGCTGTGGCTGGTCACGAAGATCACCGGCACGTCTGCGAGCGCTGGGTCCGCCTTGAACTCTTCGAGAATCTGGAACCCGCTCATGCCGGGCATTTCGGCATCGAGCAGCACCAGGTCGGGCGCCGACTCGTGCGCGAGTTGCAGCGCATCCTTCCCGCTGGTCGCGAAGCGCAAGTTGCCTACGTCGGCCAGCATCCGCCCCAGCAGCTGGATCGCGGAGGGATCGTCGTCGACCAGCAGGATGCTGTCATTCATGGGGGGCGCTAGCTGTCGTTTGAGCAACGTCGCTCGCGTGCGGATCGGTGAGGGCGCCTTGCGGGGGACCGGGTGCGCCGGGCAGCACGATGGTGAAGCAGCTTCCCTGACCCGCTTCGCTCTCGACGCGCAACTGGCCGTTCATCGCCTCCACGAGTTGGCGCGTGATCACCAGCCCCAGGCCCGCACCGGGCGCCGCGGCCCGCTGCCTGCCAAGGCGGTTGAACGGCTCGAACAAGTGCTGGCGCTGCAGCGTGTCCAGCCCGAAGCCGTTGTCGCGCACGGCGATCGCGACATCTTGCGAATCGCTGGTCACCTCGATCCTTGCCCAACCGCCGGGCCGGTTGTACTTGATGGCATTCGTCAGCAGGTTCACCAGGCACTGGTGCAGCCGTCCGGCGTCGGCTGCACAGTGCGTGAACGCCGAGGCAAGCAGGGACGCCAGCTTGACGCCGGCCTGCTGCGCCAGCGCCGAGACCGCCTCGGTGGCGTCTTGGGCGCAACGGGCGACGTTCACCGGGCGCAATTCGACCGTCAGCTTGCCGGTCTCGAAGCGACCGAGGTCCATCACGTCGCGCATGAGGACTCCCAGGTGCTTGCCGCTGACCAGGATATGGGTCAGGCGCTCGGCCTGGATCGGGGGCATGGGGTGCTCGTCGTCGGCCGCCATCAATTGGGCAAAGCCCACGATGCCGCTCAATGGATTACCCATTTCGTGGGCGATGTAGGACAGCATCAGCGTCTTGGTGCGGCTGGCCGTTTCGGCTTCGATGCGCGAGCGCGATTCGGCCTCGAGCCGTTCGCGGTCGCTGATATCGCGCAGCATCACGGTGGTCAGGCAGTCCGACCCCTCGCCGACCCGAGACACCGACATCTCGGTCGGGAAGCACTCACCGCTCGCCCGCGTGATCGTGGTGCGGACCGGGGCGTCCTGCGCCTGGTTGTCGGTCAACGCGCCCTCGCCCAGCAGGGCTTGCATCGGCGAGCCGATGGCCTGCGTGTGCTCGATGCCGAACATGCGGCACGCCGCAGCGTTGATCAGCACCACCTTGTCCTCGGCATCGCAGCTGACGATGGCGTCCGATGCGGCGCCGACGATGTCGGCGACACGTGCGTCACCCACGCGCCGCCAGTGCTCGCGCACGGCCTGCAGTTCGGCATCGGTGCGCCGCTTCAGGTCAAGCAGGTTGCGCACGCGCGCCTGCAGGACGGCCCGGGTGTAGGGCTTGCCAATGAAGTCCGCCGCGCCGAGGTCGAGCGCGCGCATCTCGTTGCGCGGATCGGAGAACCGGGTGATGAACGCAATCGGCACGTGCCTGAAAGCGGCTTCTGCCTTGAGCGTCTTGCACACGTCGAATCCGTCGAGGCCCGGCATGTGCGCGTCGAGCAGGATGAGGTCGGGCACCAGGCGACGCGCGAGATCCAAGGCCTCGTCGCCGTTCTTCGCGAAATGAAAATCGCCCATCTCGGCCAGCGCATGGCGCAGGACATGGATGGACGCAATGTCATCGTCGACGATCAGCAGCCGGGGCATTTGCGTGCCCGGCAGTGGCGGCGCAGCCCCTGAGGCGAGGCTGTCACGTTGCAAGTCTTCGATCAGCAGCTTGGCGCGCAAATGCGCGCGCACGCGGGCTGTCAACTGAGCCGCGATCAGCGGCTTGGTGACGAAGTCGGACGCACCTTTCTGAAAAGCCGCCACCTGCAGCAGAGTCGTGGGGTCGTGGCTCGTCGCGAAGATGACGGGGACGCACGCGAGTACCGGGTCTGCCTTCAGCGCTTCGCACACGTCGAGCCCCGTCATGCCGGGCATGTCGACATCCATCACGATGAGGTCCGGGGGTGCTTCGCGTGCCAACCGAAGTGCGGCTTCGCCCGATGTGGCGAAGCGCTGATTGGGGTATTGCGACAGCATCCGCCCCATGACCTGGATCGCGGAGGGGTCGTCGTCGACCAAAAGCAGCTGAACCTCACGCGGTGCCATCAGAGCCTTTCAGGTTCGTGTGCGGTTCGCCCACCAGTATGCGCGCGTCGCGATCGATCCGATCGCCTGAATTGAAGACGACGTGACGCACCAAGCCGCTGAGGCCCCATGATTTCTGGCGCGCACTTGCAGCCTTCAGAAAAACCCAAGTTTCTTCGGCGCATAGCTCACGAGCAGGTTCTTGGTCTGCTGGTAGTGGTCAAGCATCATCTTGTGCGTCTCGCGGCCGATGCCTGACTCCTTGTAGCCGCCGAACGTGGCGTGCGCGGGATAGGCGTGGTAGCAGTTGGTCCACACCCGCCCGGCCTTGATCGCGCGCCCCATTCGGTATGCGGTGCTGCCGTCGCGTGCCCAGACACCGGCGCCGAGGCCGTAGGGCGTGTCGTTGGCGATCTGCAGTGCTTCGGCCTCGTCCTTGAACGTGGTGACCGCGAGCACCGGGCCGAAGATCTCTTCCTGGAAGATCCGCATCTTGTTGTTGCCCTTGAACAGCGTCGGCTGGATGTAGTAGCCGCCCGCGAGATCGCCTGCCAGTTCGGCCCGACCGCCGCCGATCAGCACCTGGGCACCCTCCTGCTTGCCGAGGTCGAGGTAGCCCATGATCTTGTCCATCTGCATCGCCGAGGCCTGCGCGCCCATCATCGTCTCGGTGTCGAGCGGGTTGCCCTGTTTGATTGCCTTGATTCGCTCGAGCGCGCGCGGCATGAACTTGTCGTAGACCGGCTTGAAGGCGATCTTGGCACCCGGCGTATTGGGGTTGGCGTAAAGCATGGTGTCGTGGCTCCGTCCGGTTCGGGTGGATGCTGACCACGCGATCCGGACATCGCGCAATCCGGGGCGGCGCGCTTCGCAAGCGGTACGGCCCTGGGCAAGCGATTGGGCTCCCCAGAAACTGCACGAGGTTGATATGAATCAACTCAGCAGGCGACACACTCGTCCGGGGACTTCCACTTGGTGGGCCCGACCGGCAGCCTGCACGACTGGTTCGCCACCACAGGTGCGGTCGAACGGCCTGTCGTCCGACACGTTCTCGCGGGCTCGTCCGGGCCATCCTGCCCGCGACGGAGCCCTAGTCTTCGCGATCGACTCACTACTTCAAGTCATCGAAAGAGACCGCGCATGGCATTCGCTTCGTTCACCCCAGAGCCCCTTGACCGATCTCGCATAGAGCTGACAGAGGACTACGAATTGCGTTTCTGGACAGGCTATTTCGCATGCACGTCGCAAGCGTTGCTCGATGCGATCGAAGCGGTCGGCGTTGATGCCTCGGCGGTGAGCAACTTCATCGCGATGCGCAGGTGGATCTGCAGCGAGCCAACCCCCTCGCTTGGCGACCTGGCGCGGTTGCAACAATCTTCGCAGACGCCGATCACGCGCTGTCCAGTTGGTTGACGCGGGCCTGCCATGGCGGGTTCACGTCAGTCTTCCGCGCTCGAAATCGAGCAGCACTTTGCAGCTTTCGCGTGGATTGCGTTCGGCGATGTCGAAGGCGCCGGTGACGTCGCGGAAGTCGACCTGGTGCGTGATGATGTGGCCGGGGTCGACCAGGCCGCGCGCGATCCAGTCGATCACGGTCGGGAACATTGCGCAGTTCAGTCGCGACGCGTACAGCGTCAGCTCCTTCTTCGTCAGCTCCTGCTGCGGGATTGCCGACGGTGTGCTTGAGAAGCCGAGCACGCCAATGCGGCCGGCCGGCGCGGCGATGCGCACTGCCTCTTCGATGATCGACGGGTGGCACACGGCATCGTAGATCAGCGTCGGGCCACTGACCACGCCGCTCTGCCGCTCGATCCGGCAGGCATGGCACTGGCCGCAGCTGATGACTGGGTCGACGACGACGGCTCGCCGATGCGCGACGGGCTGACGCCAACACCCACCGCGCCGATGCGACCGACGAACTCGTGGCCGATGATGCGTGGGTACAGCACGAACGGGTTCTGGCCGTGGAAGATGTGCAGGTCCGAACCGCAGATGCCGGCGTATCGCACGCGCACCGCGCCCGGCCCGGGTTCGGGCCGCGGGCGCTCGACCACGGCCATGCTGTTGGGTTGATCGACGACGCCGCTCAACATGATGCGGTTTCCTCGGGGTTCGGTGGGTTGAATCGGTTTACCAGTTCCACATCGAGCCATCGCGCAGCCGCGCGATCGGCAGGTAGGCGCGCTCGTAGGGGTACTTGGCGGCCAGCGCCTCGTCGATGTCGACGCCCAGGCCGGGCACCTCGTCCATCACCAGGTAGCCGTCTTCATAGCGGTAGTTGTGCGGGAAGACCTCGTCGGTCAGCGCGGTGTGCGGCATCAGTTCCTGGATGCCGAAGTTCGGCACCCACATCCCGAAGTTCACCGCCGCCGCCATGCACACCGGCGACAGGTCGGTGGCGCCGTGGAAGCCGGTGCGCACCTGGTACATCGCAGCGAAGTCGGCGATCCGCCGCACATGGGTGATGCCGCCGGCGTGGACGATGGTGGCGCGGATGTAGTCGATCAGCTGCTCGCTGATCAGCTGCTTGCAATCCCAGATCGAGTTGAAGACCTCGCCCACCGCCAGTGGCGTGGTCGTGTGCTGGCGGATCAGCCGGAATGCTTCCTGGTTCTCGGCCGGCGTCGCATCCTCGATCCAGAACAGCTTGTGCGGCTCGAGCTCCTTGCCGAGGCGGCCGGCTTCGATCGGCGTCAGCCTGTGGTGCGCGTCGTGCAGCAGGTGCAGGTCGGGGCCGACCGCATCGCGCACCTTGCGGAACAGCTCGGGCGTGTGGCGCAAGTAGAGCGCGGTATCCCACGGCTCCTCCGGCGGCAGGCCCTTCTCGGCCGGTTCGTAGAAGCCCTGGGTCTTGCCGACGCCGTAGGTCTTGGCCAGGCCGGGCACGCCCGACTGGACGCGGATCGCCTTGTAGCCTTCCTCGACATGCTTCTGCACCGCCTCGACCGCTTCGGCATGGTCGCGGCCATTGGCGTGGCCGTAGACCATCAATCCGTTGCGGCTCTTGCCGCCGAGCAGCTGGTACACCGGCATGCCGGCGAGCTTGCCCTTGATGTCCCACAGCGCCATGTCGATCGCCGCGATCGCGGTCATCGTCACCGGGCCGCGTCGCCAATAGGCACCACGGTAGAGGTACTGCCAGATGTCTTCGATCTGCCTCGGGTCTCGGCCGATCAGGCAGGGCAGGACGTGTTCCTCGAGATAGGCCTTGACGGCCAGTTCGCGCCCGTTGAGCGTGGCGTCGCCGAGGCCGTAGACACCTTCATCGGTGAAGACCTTGACGGTGACGAAGTTGCGCCCGGGGCAGGTGACGATGAGTTGGATGCGTTCGATCTTCAAGGCTTGTCCTCGTTTACGGTGGAGGGGCTCAGTCCTTGCTGCTGCTGGTGTTCGTGCCCTGGTTCTCGATCGGCTTCCTGTGAGTACCGGAAACCGCAGAGGCTCTGACCGACCAGTCGCGAAACTCGGGAAGAACAGCTCGGCATCTCGCCCTACGGTGACGCGGGGAGCCGGCTGGCGTCGCGGTCGACAGGCTGCATCGATACTGGATGATATGGGGTGGTATCGCCTCTCGCCTCTCGCGGATCGATGGGAAGCAACATGTTCGAGAAATCAGTGAGGGCTGGCGTGGCATGCGCCGCCGTTGTCGCTGCCGCTGCTGCGTCTGTTCACGCGGAGTCAAACTCGCCGCCGCAGGCCGTTACACAAGCCGGCGCACAGCAAGCTCAGCAAGCCACACCGCACCCGAAGCCCAAGCTCGACCTCACCGGTCGAAAGCGCATCGGCAAGGCATCTTTCTACGCGAGGAAATTCAGCGGCCGGAAGATGGCAGACGGCACGCGCATGAACCCGCAGAACGACAACGCCGCGAGCAAGACGCTGCCGCTGGGCACAACCGCGAAAGTCACGAATCTCAAGACCGGCCAGAGCGCGGTCGTGACCATTCGGGATCGTGGCCCCTATGTGCAGGGCCGCATCGTGGATCTGTCGCCTTCGACCGCGGAAAAGCTGGGCATCGACCGCCACGAAGGCGTCGCGAAAGTCGAGGTCACGCCGATCACCGTGCCGCAGCCCGACGGAAGCGCAAAAGCCGGCGAGGCGTTGCAGGACACGAAGCCCGCCGAGCTTCGTCCTGGTTCGACTTCGACTTCGCGATAACGAGACAAGCCATGCGGATTCAACGATTGCCCTGTGCGCGCGGCCTTTTGGCTGCGGCGCTCCTCGCGAGCCTGGTCGGCTGCGCAGTGAATGGCGGATCACCCGCGGCGCCGACGCTGTCGCGCGACCGCATTGCCCAGATCGTCGCCAGCCCGGATCGCAGTGCCGCAGATCGCACGAACGACATCCGCCGCCACCCAACCGACATGTTGGCGTTCATCGGCATCCACTCCGGTTGGACTGCGCTTGACGTAAGCACCGGTGGCGGCTACACGACCGAATTGCTGGCCCGCGCGATCGGGCCGTCGGGAACGGTGTACGCACAGAGCCCGCCGCGCGATCCGAACCGGGCTGCCCCCACGCCTGCCGCGCCCGAAGGCGGCGGCTTGCCCACGGCCGCCGCCCCACCGCGGCCGCAGCGCAGCACGGCCGACGTGCTCGCCGATCGCGAGAAGAACATGCAGGCCGCGGGCATTGCGGCCGCGCGCATCGTCTACGTCGGCCAGCGCTTCGACGATCCGGTGCCCCCGGCGATGGCCGACGGCAAGCTCGACCTGGTGACGCTGATGTTCAACTATCACGACTTCGGCTTCCTGGGTGTCGACCGAGCGCAGCTGAACCGCGCCGTCTTCCAGGCCTTGAAGCCAGGCGGCCTTTATGTCGTCGCCGACCACGCCGGCCGGCCGGGCACGCTCATCTCCGAATCCGGCACGCTGCACCGCATCGAACAATCGTTCCTGCGCGCCGAAGTGGAGGCGGCCGGATTCAAGCTGGCCGAAGAAGGCGACTTCCTGCGCAACCCGAACGACCCGCGCGACCGGAACACGCCCGAACCACCGCAGCCCAAGGACGAGTTCGTATTGAAATTCGTCAAGCCCTGACCCGATCGCGACTCGTTGAGGGTTGCCCAGGTCTTGAACACCGATGTCTTCTTATCGTTCATTTGCGTCCGGTGCCGTCTTGCCGTCGGGCAGCACGTCGAAGCCCGCCTCCAGGCCACCCTCCGCGCTCGGGGCGATCCACAGGCGGAACTCTCCAGGCTCGACACCCCGGCGCCCGTCTGCGCCGTGAAACGCCAGCTCGTCGGTGTGCAGGCGAAACACCACGTCGCAGCTCTCACCCGCCTCGAGCACGACGTGCCGATACTGTTTGAGTTCCTTGACCGGGCGCGTCACCGAGCCGACGAGGTCGCGCACATACAGTTGAACGAGTTCCGTTCCCGAGCGGCTGCCTGCGTTGCGAATCGTTGCCGTGGCCTGCAAGTCACCCCCCAGCGCCACCGTCGAAGCCGACAGGCGCAGGTCCGAGTACTCGAACCGCGTGTAGCTCAGTCCGTAGCCGAAGGGGAACAAGGGACGGTGGTCTTCGTCCATGTAGCCCGCGAAGAAGCCGCTCGGATCGAGCGGTGTTCCGGAAGGCGTGCCGCGCGCGTCGGCCGGCGGCGGGCGCCCGGTGTTCTTGTGGTTGTAGTACAGCGGCAGTTGACCGACGCTGCGCGGCAGGCTCACCGGCAGCCGGCCGCTGGGCGATTCGCCGAACAGCAGGTCGGCAATCGCCGGCCCGCCCATCGAGCCGGGGTGCCACGCCAGCAGCACCGCGTTCGCACGCTCCACCACGGCGGCCAGGGTCAGCGGGCGGCCGGCCATCACCACGGCGACGACGGGAACGCCGGTGGCCGCCAACGCGTCGAGCAGGCGCTGCTGGGCACCGGGCAGCCCGATGAACGCCCGTGAGTGCGCCTCGCCGCTGAGCCCGGCATCCTCACCGATGCAAAGCACCACCGCATCGGCTGACCGAGCAGCTGCTATCGCGTCGGGGAAGTCGTGGTCGCTGTCGCTTCTGCAATGCTCGAGGCCGCGCGCGAAGACCACGCGTGGATCGCCCAGCCGCTCGCGGATGCCGGCGAGCACTGTGCGCGTGCGTGCGTGGTCCGCATCGAAGACCCAGCAGCCGAGCTGGTCGGCCGCGGCGTCGGCCAAGGGGCCGACCACCGCCACGCGCTTCAGGTTTTCGTCCAGCGGCAACACGGCATCGTTCTTCAGCAGCACGCAGCTTCGTCGGGCGAGCTGGCGTGCGAGGTAGTCCGTACGCGCCCGCGGTTCGGGTTGGCGCTGCGGGCCATAGGGCGCATCGAACAGGCCGAGCTTGTCTTTGACCGAGAGGACACGCCATACGGCGTCATCGATCCGCGCCATCGACACCTCACCTCGCTCGATCAGCCCGGGCAGATGATCCATGTAGCTGCTGCTGGCCATTTCCATGTCGACGCCGGCGTCGACGGCCTTGCGCGCGCAGTCAGACGCAGTCGCAGCGAAGCCATGCACGGCCATCTCCACGACCGAGTTCCAGTCGCTGACGACCAGGCCGTCGAACCCCCATTCGTCCTTCAACACGCCGCGCAGCAGTTCGGCGTGCCCGCTGGCCGGGATGCCGTCGAGCTCGTGGAAGCCGCTCATGACCGTCATCGCACCGGCCTTGACCGCGGCTTCGAACGGCGGCAGGTAGACGTCGCGCAGCTGGCGCGGCGGGATCGCGACCTGCGTGTAGTCCCGGCCGCCTTCGGCCGCGCCGTAGCCCACGAAGTGCTTGACACACGCGGCCACGCCTCGGGATTGATAGCCCTCGACCATCGCGCACCCCAGCTGCGCAGACAGCAGGGTGTCCTCGCCGAAGCCTTCGGCGATGCGGCCCCAGCGCGGATCGCGCGACACATCGACCATCGGCGAAAAGGTCCAGTTGACGCCGGCGGCGCCGGCCTCGTCGGCTGCCAACTCGGCGGCGGCACGAACCCCCTGCAGGTCGAAGCTTGCGGCCTGCGCCAGCGGAATCGGGAACACCGTGTGGAACCCGTGGATCACGTCACGACCGATCAGCAACGGGATCTTCAATCGCGACTGCTCAACGGCCACCGACTGGTAGCGATACGCATCGTTGCCGACGACGTTGATCAGCGAGCCCACGCCGCCAGCGCGAATGCGCTCCTCCAGGTCACTGCCATCGGGCTGCACCTGGCAGAGTTGCCCCAGCTTCTCGGCAAGCGTCATCTGGGCGAGCAGGTCATCGACGAAGCGCAAGTTCATAAGGCATCCTCCGGCCTGTCGGCCTCCGGTGTTCGCCTTGGGACGGCCCGGCGGCTCACAGCGTCACTGTCCCCTCGAGCCGGATGTCACGCGATGACGCGCCGACGAAGAGCGTGGCAGGCCCGCGAGCAAGCTGCCACCGTCCGTCGTGCCAGGTGCTGAAGGGATGCTCGATCGATCTCGGGTCGATGCGAAAGGTGATGCGACCACGCTCGCCGGGTTCCAATGCGACCTTCTGCCAGTCGATCAATTGCCTGGCTGCCGCCCCGTCGGTACTCAGCCCGACGTACAGCTGCGCGGTCTCCATCCCGGCACGGCTCCCACTGTTCGCGATCGTGCAGGAGACAGTCACCAGACCGTCGGCCGACACGATCTCGAGCCCGTGGTACTCGAACGTCGTGTACGACAGCCCATGGCCGAAGGCGAAGCGGGGTGCGATGCCCCGCGCGTCGAAGCCGCGGTAGCCGACCTGCAACCCTTCCTCGTACACCACGCGCCCGGCGATGCCGGGATATTGCACGGCGCTGCGGAACAGGCCTTCCGCGTCGCTGCGGGGAAAGGTCAGCGGCAATTTTCCCGACGGGGCGATGTCGCCGAAGAGCAAGGCGGCCAAGGCCCGGCCCTGTTCCTGACCGAGGTACCAAGCGTGGAGGATGGCGCGGACATCCTGCTCCCAGGACAAGGTCTCGACCGGCCCGCCGCTCATGGCGACGACCACCGTGTTCGGATTGACCGCCGCAACGGCGCGGATCAGCGCCGCTTGCCCGTTGGGCAGCCGCAGGTCCGGCCTGTCCATGTGTTCGCTCTCGTAGCAGCGCACCGCAACCACCGCCAGATCGGCACCACGGGCCTTGGCCACGGCCTCCTCGATGTGCTGCGACACGACGCCTCTCGGTGGAACCCAGCCCAGCCGAAACTGGGCGCCCGTGAGATGACTCTGCGCGGGCGCGTCGGCCGCGTAGTCGATGCGCAGACTATGCCCGGTGGGGCGTTTGTCCAGGTGCAGGCTGAAGCTCGTCACGTCCGGCGCCGGCCCTGCTTCCCCGCCGCTGCCGGCCATCGGCGGCGGCGCGACCGCAGCCGCATTCAAGCCGACATCGGCAGCGCGCTGACCGACGGCCTGCGCCTCGTCACCGATGGGGGGCACTCGCACGTCGTCGTCAGCGAAGCCGGCCCATGCACCGCTGGCGCCGCCACCACCGCCCGAGCGTGCCGGGCCGTGATAGCGGAAGTCGAGCACGAGTTGATCGTCGAGCCAGATCTTCGCGCTGCCCAGCAGCGTGACGCTCAAGCGGTATTCACCCTCCACGGGCACCACGATACGGCTGCTGAAACGCACCGAGATCCTGCCGGTCAACTCGAAAGGCAACGCCGGGTACCTGGGCGATGCCGCCCCGAACCCGGGGAAGTTGAAGAAGCCCAGGTTCAGCGCAGCCTGTGGCATCACGCAGCGGGTGAACGGATCACCGACAAAGTCGGTATTGGTCCAGAACTCGGCGCGCAACCCGGGCGTGTCGGGCGCGTCGTCGGCGCGCAGAAAGCACGACGGGACGCTCTCGTTGCCAGGCAGGAGATCGGCCGCGGAAACCGGGTCATTGCCCTGGCAGTAGTCGACCTGCACGTCGGCGCCCAAGCGCTGGCGGATGCCTTCCAGCAGGCTGACTTCGAACGCTGGCTTGATCTTGCCGCTGCCGCCGCCGGCAGCAGCGGCGCTGTCCGCGTCGCAGCCGATCACGACGGCGCGGCGGACGCCTTGCGGATCGCACGGCAGCAGCGCACCGTCGTTCTTCAGCAGGACGACGGCCTGCTCGGCGACGGCCAGGGCCACCTCGCGGTGTTCGGCGAGCTGCATGCTCGAAACCTCGAGCGGGCGGTCGAACACCCCGAGGCCGATGACGGTGCGCAAGATGCGTGCGCACATCTCATCGAGCGTGGCGCGTGGAACGTCGCCGCCCTCGACGGCACGGCGCAGCGCCTCGGCATAGAAGACGCCCGAGGGCTGCTCCTGATCCAGCCCGGCCAACGCCGAAGGCACCGTGCTGTGCGTGGCGCCGTAGTCGCTCATCACCCAGCCGCGGAAGCCCCACTCTTCGCGCAAGACCTTCGTCAACAGCGTGGGGTGCTCGCACGCGTAGGTGCCGTTGATGCGATTGAAGGCGCCCATCATCGAAGCCACGCCGGTGGCACGGCAGACAACTTCGAAGGGCCGCAGATAGAGCTCGCGCAGGGTCCGTTCGTCGACCACGACATCCACCGATGAACGCTCGTACTCCTGGTTGTTGACGGCGTAGTGCTTGAGGCACGCCAACACCTGATGCGACTGGATCGCATCGATCTGAGCAGATGCGACGCGCGAGTTGACCAGCGGGTCTTCGCCGGACGACTCGAACTGGCGACCGCCGAGGGGGACGCGGGCAATGTCCACCGCAGGGCCAAGAAAGACGTTGTGGCCGCTCGCGCGCGTCTCGTGCCCGAGGACGTGACCGTAGCGCCGCGCGAGATCGATGTTCCACGTTGCCGCCAGTGCGATCGGTGCCGGCAGCGCCGTGGCCTTGCCGCCATGCACGGCGCCGTTGTTGATGCGAATGCCAGGCGGGCCATCGGCCATGGTGAGCGGCGGGATGCCCAAGCGATCGATCGGCGCGCTATAGAAGCCGAAATCGTGGTTCAGGTCGCCGGTGACGAGTTCGATCTTCTCTTCGAGCGACATCGACGCCAGCAGCGTCTGCACCCGGTCCTGGACGGCAGGGGAGTCGCGCCAGTCGCCGGTTCGTGAGTGGGTTGGTTCGGGCATCACGCGCACTTCAGCAGGTGGATGGTTGTTACTTCACTGCCCGGATCGGCAGCACAGAAAGAGCGCCCAGCGCAGCGAAGATCGCTGCAGCGACGAACAAGGCCGTGTAGTTCTTCAGGCCTCCGCTGGCGCCGATCGCCAGGAAGACCGGCGCGATCGCGGGGGCCACCGACTGCGGCAGCGCGCTGGCCAGATTGAAGACCCCAAGATCCTTGGCGGCGTCAGCGTCCTTGTTCGGCAGCACTTGCGTGACGAGTGCCATGTCCACGGCAACGTACACACCCTGTCCAAAGCCGACGATCGCGATCCCCCAGAGAAAGCCCTGAAAGTCGGTGGCCACGCCGATCACAGCGAGCCCGCAGGCATAGATGAAGGCCGACGCGCAGACGAAGACCTTGCGCCGCCCGACGCGATCCGACAGCCAGCCGCTGCAGAAGCTGCCCACCACCGTTGTTGCCGTCGTGATCAGCGTGCTCGTCAGCATGGCGGCCGGAATCTGCTCGCCCTTGTAGTGCAACTGGTCGAGCAGGTAGAAGACCTGGTAGGTCAAGAGCGTGGCCAGGCCGATGAACAGCATGAAGCGGCTGACGAAGGCCCAGGCAAAGTCGGGTGCCTTGCGCGGGTCGATCCAGAAATTGCGGAAGAAGCCGATCAGGTCGAACGGCGACACATCGGACTTCTTGATCCGCTTGTCGTCGAGGACCAGAACGAAGAGGACGATCAAGGCCCCCGCGATGGCGCACGGCAGCATGAACATCGCGAACGTCGAGGCTACCGCCTGCGTCAGATAGACGCCCGCGACGATGCCGACCTGCAGGCAGATGCCCAGTGCACCGCTGACCTTGCCACGCTGCTCATCGGGCACCTGGTCAGGCAGTACCGCGACGATGGCGGCGAGCACCGCATTGAACCCGAGTTGGGCAATGCACCAGCCGGTCGCGATCCACGCGACGCTCGCGCCCGTGGCGATGACGTAGAGACCGGCCGTACCGATGGCCATGCCGCCGACGAGCCAAGGACGGCGCATGCCCAGTCGCGACGAGGTGCGGTCGCTCAGTTGGCCGGCGATGGGGTTGGCAAACATCGCGACGATCGCCCCGAAACCGAGAATCCACGACAGCGCGGTTTCTTTGTTGGCTGGAGCTATCTCGTTGACGCGCAGGGCCAGAGAGACCACGGGTGGCGTCAGCAGTGCCATCCAGACGCCGAAGTAGGCGAGTGTGTAGACGAGGATGAAGCCCAGGCCCACGGGGGCCTGGACCGCGCTGATGCCCTTTGGGCCGGCAAGGATTGAACTCACGGTCGTGTCTCCTCTGATGTTGTCGCTCGGGCCACCGCATTGGCTCGAGGTCTGCGAGGCGACTGTGCCGATGTGCGCTGCCGTGGTCTTTGCCAGAACCAGCACAGCGGACAGGCAAAACTCTGACCCTAGGGAATGTCCGGAGCGCCGTGGGAGAGTTCGTGCAAGAGGTCTTGAGACTCGTCCGCGTATCGATGAAGCAGGCGCATCGCACTGGACTCGTCCACGACGGCGTAGCTGGGCACGGGCGTCTCCGAACGCGCCAAGCGTGCTTGGCGCCAGGCGCTGGGGGCGCTGCCGAACGCCCGCTTGAAGGCCAGGTTGAAGGACTTCACGTTCGGGAACCCGCAGTCCAGCGCAATGTGGGTGATGGGCCGGGGTTTCGGCGCGGACAAGAGATCCAGCGAGCGGCGCAGGCGCACGTGCCCGATGAAGCTGCCGAAGCTCTCCCCGGTCTCGGACTTGAACAGACGCGACAGGTAGCCGCTGGACAGGCCATGCGCCTGCGCGACCGTCGAGATCGACATGGGCTCGCTGGCATGGCGCCGGATGTACTCGGCAACGCGGGCCAGGCGCGGACCGAGCGAGCGCACTTCGTCGTCGAGCAACGCGCGGCTCGCCTCGTCGACGAGCATGCTGGGCACCTTGCGCAGCAGGGTCGCGACAAGCCGCAGCACCAAGGCCTCGACCTCCATCTCCCACGCCGAGCGTTTCACGCGAGACTCGATCATGATGCGGGCGACCAGGCCGCGCAGCTGCCGACGTACCGCGCTCTTCTCGGCGTCGGCGTCGGTGCCCGGCTCGCCCAAGTCGAATCGCCGGCGCGAGAAATGCGCGTCGTGCCGCGCGATCGCAGGGTCGACGTGCAGCGCAAGCACCGCGTTGGGTTCGCCCAGGTCGTGCGTGGCGTGCGGCTGGCCGCCATGAACGATCGCCAGGTCTCCCGCCTCGAGCCGCCGCTCGCCCTCATCGGTGTAGAGCATGACGCGGCCGCAAAGCACCAGCAGCACCTCGAAGGCGGCATGCAGGTGAAAGTCGACCGTCTGCACGGAGTGGAAGAACGCGTGCACGGGCAGTTGGGTCGGGAAGACGACCTGCTCGACATAGCAAGCGGCACCGGGGGTGTTCATTCGACGTCAGCGCTCCTTGTCGGCAACTGCCTGCGCATTCCGCTGATCGCGGATCCCGCGGGTGGGGTGCCTAGGTGACGGGCGGGATTGTCGTGCAATTGCCCGGTGGGAGCCGCCAAGCCCGCGGCGCTCGAGCGAATCGACGCCACCATCTGGGACGACCCGCAGCGCGTCGTGCGCGATGCCGAAGCTGCGCTGCGGCCCGACGAAGCGAACATTGATCGCGCGGCTTCGCTCGATGCAGCGCTGAGGCTGGCCGTGGCCGGCGAGGTGCTCGAGCGAACCGACGTTGCCCGGCGCGGCTTCGAGCGCGGCATGCCGCTGGCGCGTGAGCTCCACGACGACGGGGCGGTCTGCGTTTTCTACGGCACCGAGGCGTTCATCGCGCAGGACTCAGGGCCGGTCGAGGCGGCGCTTCGGCGCTATGCCGATGCCATCGCCTTTGCGAACGACGCCGGCATGGGCTGGTGTGCTGCGCGCCTCCATCTGGGCCGCGGCCGGTGGTACTCGACCTTCGGTCGCGGGGCGGAAGCACTGGCCGAGATGATCGAGGCCCATCGCCTGTACGAGTTGCAGCACGACTCCGGCGGCGTCGCTGGCGTGCTGTCGGACATGAGCTGGATCTACCACCGCGAGCAAGACAACCCGCAAAGCCTGCGGCGCGCCATCGAGTCCGGTGAGGCCGCGCTCGCCATGGTCGACCCGGCACATCAGCGCTACCTGGCCAACTGCGTGCACCACAACCTCGCCGGAGCCTATCTTGCATCCCACATGCTGCCGCAGGCGCGCGAGCACATCGAGCGCGCGCGCGAGTTCGCCATCGCGATCAATGACATCGTCGGTACCGGCTACATCGCCAGGTTGCACGGCGACATCGAGTTCGAGGCCGGCCGGCTCGAGCAGGCGCTGAGCTTCGCGGCATAGCTGAGTTCCAACACCCCCGCGAGGGAGATCGCCTTGCAGGGGACCTGGGTTGACCCTAAAGTCCTATTTCAGACCAGCGGATCGGATGAAGAGAAATGACTCGCTATTGGGCGCTCGGCTTGCTACTTGCCGCAACGGCAGTGGTCTATCTCGTTCGCTGGCTGCTGGCGCGTCAGAGGCCCTCCGCGTCAGTGGACATTGCGCTGGACGAGCCGGTGCGGCGTCAGCCGGAAGTCATGCGGTTTGTGGAGGACGATGACACCGCGCCGGCGGTTCTCTCTTCCCCCGAGTGGAAGCCACCGCCCAAGAAGGCGGCTTAAATCGGGGCGAGCGTGACGTGGCGTAGTGCGCACCATGGCGATCGTGGTGCGTGGCACGCCGCGGAGCGCCCTCAAGTTGACCGAGCCACAGTCGAAGACCAGGAGGTGCGGTCCGTGTGAGGGCCTCACTGCCCGCTGCTTCCGTTCTCCTCGTCGCCATGACCTGTTTGTGCGGTCGCTCCTTTTTGCCATCAGATGGCGACACTGGAAGGACGTCGAGCCATGACCGCAATTCGCTTGATGCTCATCGCCGTGCTGGCGAGTGTCGCGTTCGCGGTGCGCGCCGAGCCGATCACGCTGACGCTGACGCATGCCGCCGTCATCACGCACCCGGCACACCTGGCGGCACTGCAGTTCGCGAAACGCGTCGAGCAGCGCAGTGACGGTCAAATCAAGGTCGACATCTTCCCCGCGGCCCAGCTGGGCAGCCAGAACGAAACGCTGCAAAAGCTCAGGCTCGGCGCGATCGACATGGATGTCTCGTCCCTGAACTACATGATCAAGTACGAGAAGACCTTCGCGGTCGTCGTGATGCCCTATGTGTTCGACAGCTATGAACACGCGCACCGCGTGCTCGATGGCCCTTTGATGAGCTGGCTCGCGCCGCTGGCCGAGAAGCAGGGCTTCGTGATCCTGTCGAACTGGGAATGGGGGTTCCGCAACCTGAGCAACAGCAAGCGCCCGATCAACAAGCCCGAGGACGTGCGCGGCCTGAAGATCCGCGTGCCGCCGGTGGTCGAGCTCGAAGCGACGATGCAGGCGCTCGGCGCGGACGTCAGCAAGATCGGCTTCAAGGAACTGCACAAGGCCTTGGCCGAGGGCGTGATCGATGGCCAGGAAAACCCGCTCAACGTCATCTACTACAACCAGCTCCACGAGGTGCAGAAGCATCTCGCGCTGACCCGGCACGTCTACTACAACACGCTGCACCTGATAAGCGCGAAGACCTGGGCGAAGCTCACACCCGCGCAGCAGAAGATCGTGCGCGAAGAGAGCAAGGCGGCCGGCGACGGCATGCGCCGCGCGATCATCGCCGAAGAGGATGAGCTGATCGCAAAGATGACGGCTGCCGGCGTGAAGGTCACGCGCCCCGACCCACGCCCGTTCCGAGCCGCGGTCGAGCCGACGCGGCAAGAGATCACCCGCTTCGTCGGTGAAGACAACGCACGCAAGTTTTTGAAGATGGTCGACGATGAGCGCTCGCGCTGAAGCACCGGTTGAAGCACCGGCGCGCGGTCGCTCGTTGCACGGGTTCGCCGGCGCGGCGATGCGATCGGGTCGATGGTGGCGCGGCCAGGGCCGCAGCCTGAAGCTCGAGATCGGGCTCGCCTTCGGCGTCGTCATCGCGTTGATGTTCGGCCTCGGTGCGGCCTTTCATCTGAGCGAGCAGCGCTCGGTGGCCGCGATCGACAAGCTGCTGAACAGCGACGGCCGCATGGCCGATCTCAGCCTGCGCGGCGCGCTCGCGATGCAAAAGGCGCGTGGCGCCGAAAGCGAGTTCCTGCGCTCGGTCGAGACGATCGGCGTGGTCGAGGCGCGCGAGCGCCTGGCGTCGGCGCTGCAGACCCATCTGACGGACTTGCGCGAGTACCTGACCAGTGTGCGCATCATCGCGTCGGATCAGGAGTTCCGCGCCCGGATCGATCGCATCGAGCGGCAGGCGCAGGCCTACGAGACCGCGTTGTCGGCGTTCGCCGAGCGGTACGGCGAGCCCGGCCAAGCCGAGGCGGCGAACCAGGCGCAGCAGGGCGCCATCGCCGCGGCGCTCGCGATCGAGCCGCTGCTCGAAGACCTGCACACGGTGGCCAGCAAGCGCGCGCTGCAGACCCGCAGTGGCGTCGAGCGCGCGGCCAGCGTCACACGCTGGACTGTCGGCATCGCGGTCGCGATCGCGACGCTGCTTGGCGCCACTGTCGCGCTGATCTTCTCGCGGCGCATCACCGGCTCGTTGGCACAACTGATCGCGTTCTCGAAGCAGGTGGCCGCGGGCGACCTCGGCGCACGTGCGCCGCAGAGTGACGAACGCGAATTCGCGATTCTGGCGCGCGCGATGAACCAGATGGCCGAATCGCTCCAGCACTCGCAATCTCAGCTGCTCGCCGCGGCGCGCGTCGCCGGCATGGCCGAGATCGCGACCAACGTGCTGCACAACGTCGGCAATGTGCTGAACAGCGTGAACGTCTCCGCCGGGTTGGTCGGCGAGCAGCTGCGGACGTCCAAGCTCAATGGGCTGACACGAGCCGTCGACCTGCTCGACGCGCATGCCGGCGACCTGGGCGCGTTCCTGACGCTGGACGCGCGCGGTCGCCTGCTGCCGGTCTACCTGCGCGAGCTCGCGCAGGCGCTGCAAGGCGAGCACGCCGCGATGGCAGAGGAGCTCGGCACGCTCGCGCGAAGCGTCGACCACATCAAGGAAGTCGTCGCAACCCAGCAGTCGTATGCCGGCACCGCGCGCGTCATTCAATCGTTGAAGCTCGAAGAGCTGGTCGACGACGCGCTGCGCATGAACGCTGGCGCGCTAACGCGCCACAAGGTCGAGGTCGTGCGGGACCTGGCCGAGCTGCCAGCGCTGCCGCTGGACCGGCACCGCCTGCTGCAGATCCTCGTCAACCTGATCAGCAACGCGAAGCACGCGATGAACGGTGCGGCCGGGGCGAGCCCCTGCATCACGCTGGCCGCACGCTTGATCGACGGCGGCATGCTGCGCATCACGGTCGCGGACAACGGCGAGGGCATCGAACCGCAGAACCTGACACGCGTGTTCTCGCACGGCTTCACGACGCGCAGCAACGGCCACGGCTTCGGCCTGCACAGCTGCGTGCTGGCGGCGCAGGAAATGGGCGGCCGCTTGAGCGCCCACAGCGATGGCGCGGGCCGCGGCGCCATCTTCACGCTTGACATCCCCATCGATGCCCCGGAGGGCTCGCCATGAACACCTTACAGAATCGACGCATCCTGCTGATCGACGACATGCAGGCGATCCACGAGGACTTCCGCAAGATCCTGATGCCGAAGGCGCAGAAGCACGCGGAGCTCAGCGCGGTTGAGGCCGCCTTGTTCGGCGAGGCGCCGAAGGCGGCGGCCGCCGCGTTCGACATCGACTCGGCCCACCAGGGCCAGGAGGGCCTCGCGAAGGTGGAGGCCGCGTTGACTGCAGGCCGGCCGTACGCGCTGGCCTTCGTCGACATGCGCATGCCGCCCGGATGGGACGGCCTGGAGACGATCGAACACCTGTGGCGTGCCGACCCGCGCTTGCAGATCGTGATCTGCACCGCCTTCACCGACCACGCGTGGGGCGACGTGATTGCGCGGCTGGACGCGCGCGACCGCCTGCTGATCCTGAAGAAGCCGTTCGATGCGATCGAGGTGTACCAGCTCGCGAGCACGCTGACCGCCAAATGGGACATGACGCAGCAGGCCGCGGCGCAGCTGACCCGGCTCGAAGAGGCGGTGCTCGAACGCACCGGCGAGATCACGCGGACGAACGAGGCGCTGCAGGCACAGATCGTCGAGCGCAAGCAGCTCGAAAGCCAACTCGTGCAGTCGGAAAAGCTCGCGTCGATCGGCCAGCTCGCCGCGGGCGTGGCACACGAGATCAACAACCCGATCGGCTACATCTTCTCGAACTTCGGCACGCTCGAGGGCTACATCGCTCAACTGTTTTCGATGCTCGTGGCCTACGAAAATGCCGAGGCCAGCGTGAGCGCGCCCGAAGTCGCCGCGGCGCTGCGCGCGCTGCGCCAACAGATCGAGCTCGAGTTCTTGAAGGAGGACATCCCGGTGTTGATGCGCGAATCCAAGCAAGGCATTGCGCGGGTGCGCCAGATCGTGCAGGACCTGAAAGACTTCTCGCACGTGGATTCGACGCAGGACTTTCAGTGGACCAACCTGCACCAGGGCATCGACTCGACGCTGAACGTGGTGGCCAGCGAGATCAAGTACAAGGCCGATGTGGTCAAGGAGTACGGCGACATTCCCGACATCGAATGCCTGCCGTCGCAGATCAACCAGGTGGTGATGAACCTGGTGGTCAACGCCGCGCATGCGATGGGCGAGCAGCGCGGCCGCATCACGATCCGCACCGGCACCGAGGCCGAGCAGGTGTGGCTCGAAGTGGCCGACACCGGCGCGGGCATGTCGCCGGAGACGATGAAGCGCATCTTCGAACCCTTCTTCACGACCAAGCCGGTTGGCAAGGGCACGGGCCTGGGGCTGTCGCTGTCGTATGGCATCGTGCAAAAGCATCACGGCCGCATTGAGGTTCGCAGCGTCGTCGGGCAGGGCACGACCTTTCGCATGACGCTTCCGATCCATCGGCCGGTGGCACAAGCCGACGCGGCAGCAGTGACGGCATGACATGAGCCACTTTTCAGCATCCTCGACATCAACGGTGACCGTGGCAAATAGTGCCGTCGACTGCATCACGGCGCTTGCGCTTTGCCGCGGCCTGTGAGGGTTGACCACCTGCCCGCCGCAGTTGCGAATAGATACATTGAACCACTGAGATAAAGGCACACCCGCGCGAAAGCCGGGGTCGCAAAGCTTCCGGTCTACGGCCCTTGCGGGTCACGACAGCGGGGTTGCCCCAAGCGAGCAGCGGCCACGCGCCGACTCGCCGTCCATCGGCTACGCCGGTGGCGAGCAACCCGCTGCGACCACTGCTCTGCCGGCTCCATGCCTTGCGCGCCCGTGCCTGATGCTCGATCTGTCACGCCAAGGAGCCGCACATGCACTCTCTCATCCGTTTCATCGTGCTGATCGAGTCACGACCTCTGCGCGCCCTGATCGGCGTCGCGCTTGCCGCGATGCTGGCCTTCGCGCTGGCGGTGATGGGCATGCGCCCCGCCCAGGCGCAGAGCGCCATCGCATCGAACAAGATGGCGGCCGATCTGCGCGCGTCGCTGTCGGCGCCCAGCGGCACACGGCCGAGCTGGGCACGCGAGATCGGCGGAGCGCGCCATGTCAGGGCGTTGATCGTCAGCGATTCGCTCGACCCTGAGCTCACCGATCTGCGCGCGCACGTGCTCGCCGTCGGCGGCTCGGTCTACTACCGCTACCTGTCGGTGCGTGCGCTGTCGGTGATGCTGCCGGCGAACCGGGTCGACGAAATCGCGCGCCGTGCCGATGTGCAAAGCATCTCGCCGAACCGGCCGACCACGCGCAGCGCCAGCGCGCTCGAACGGGCCACGGGCGCGGCTGGCATGCGCGCTGCCGGTGGCATGCCAGGGTTGGATGGCGGCGGCATCGGCATCGCGATACTCGATTCGGGCGTGGCCTGGAGTCACGCGAACTTCCGCGCCGGTGGCAGCGAGCAGAGCCGCGTGCTGCGCGCGGTCGACCTGCAACGTGCCGGCGACGCTGCGGGCCGCTTGTGGAAGGTCGGCGTCGACATGTCGACGCTGCTGTACGTGGGCGGCGACTCGGGCGGCGCGACCTCGGCGTTCGAACGCTTGATCGCTGCAGACCACAGCCAGCAGGCCGACCGCTACGGCCACGGCAGCCACGTGGCCAGCATCGCCGCCGGCAACGGCGCCTACCAGGCGGTCGATTCGACCGGCATCGCGCCGAACGCATCGCTCGTCGACGTCAAGGTGCTCGACGACCTGGGTGTCGGCGAGCTGAGCGACGTGCTCGCCGGCATCGACTGGGTGATCTACCACGCAGCCGAATACAACATCCGCGTGCTCAACATCAGCCTCGCGTCGGACTCGACCGAGTCCTACCTGACCGACCCGTTCTGCCGCGCGGTGCGCAGCGCGGTGGCGGCTGGCATCACGGTCGTCGCTGCGGCGGGCAACTACGGCAAGGACGCCGACGGCACCGAGCGCTACGGCACGATAGGCGCGCCCGGCAACGACCCGTCGGTGATCACCGTCGGCTCGGCGAACACGCACGACACGGCGCAGCGCGGCGACGACACGGTCAACTTCTTCAGCTCGCGCGGGCCGACGCGTGGCAGCCGCATCGACGCCGGTGGCGTGCGCCGGATCGACAACCTGCTCAAGCCCGACCTGGTCGCCCCCGGCAACCGCATCGTCGGCGTGCTGGCTTCGAACCGCGCCGGTTCGAACAGCGCGTGGAGCGAACTGCCGCGCAGCCACCCCGAGCTCGCCGCGCCGTACGGCGGCAGCGCGCAACCGCGCCTGCAGCAGCTGATGAACCTGAGCGGCAGCTCGATCGCGGCGCCCGCGGTCGCGGGCACCGTGGCGCTGATGCTGCAGCTGAACCCGGGCCTGACACCGCCGCTGATCAAGGCGATCCTGCAGTACTCGGCGCAGCCGCTGGCCGGCGCCAATCTGCTGCAGCAGGGCGCAGGCTTGTTGAACGTGGACGGCGCGCTGCGCATCAGCGGCGCACTGCGCACCGACCTCGCTGCGGCGATCGCCGCGGGCTCGCTGCCGGCCGGTGCCTCGATGCTCGCGCCGGGCAAGACGCTGCCCGCGCCGCGCTCGGTGATCGACGGTGCGGTCGTCGATTGGAGCCGCATCGTGTTCGCCGGTGGCCGCCAGCTCCTGAGCGGCGACGCACTGCTGACGCGCTACCAGCCGATCTACGACCCGCGGCTGCTGTGGGCGGCCGATGTCGCGCAGCGCTACACGGTGAGCTACTGGCCGTCGGCCCGCGGCCAGGCGCCGCAGCGCTGGCTGAAGTCCATCGTCGCGCGACCGATCCTGAATCAGCGCTTCGTCACCGACGGCGTCGTGCTCGCGAGCCCGCTCGCCGGCGCGAGCTCGCTGCGCGGTGCGACCGGCCTGTTCATCCCGACCGCGACATTGCGGGGCTGGCTGGCGGTCGGCAGCGGCCTGGTGCTGAGCGAGGGGCTGGTCCTCAGCGAGGGGCTGGTGCTGAGTGAAGGTCTCGTGCTCAGCGAAGGCCTGGTGTTGAGCGAAGGGCTGGTCCTCAGTGAAGGCCTGGTGCTGAGCGAAGGCCTCGTGCTCAGCGAGGGCCTGGTCCTCAGCGAGGGCGGGTCGGCGCAAGCCGGCGAGCCGTGAGCTAGCGGACCATGAACGCGCTGACCGCCATGGCCCGCGATCCGGTCGACACCGAGCCGGTCGCGCCAGCGTGGCTGCGTTGGCAGCGCACGTTCATGCCGGACTACAACGCGAAGGCGATCACCTACTGGTGGGTGGTCGTGCTGCTGGGCGGCGCGGTGCTCGGCCATGCGCTGCAGCAGATCGCCGCGATGCCGCCGATCGCGTGGGTGCACATCGTCGTTGCGATCCTGCTCGCGATGCTCGCCGGCCTGGTGCCGGTGCGCATCCCGCGTTCGACCAACTCGTTCACTGCCGGCGAGATCTTCATCTTCCTGTTGCTGTTGATGAACGGGCCGGCCGCGGCGGCGCTGGCCTCGGCCTGCGAGGCGCTGGTCGGCTCGTGCCGCAGCTCGAAGCGTTGGACCAGCCGAATCGCCAGCCCGGCAATGGCGGCGCTCGCGATGTTTGTCGCCGGCTCGCTGCTGCAGGCGGCGCTGGACGGGCTGAACCGCATCGGTATCGCGCACGATGGCGTGATGCTGTTCGGCGCGATCTGCTTCGCGCTCGGCTACTTCGTGCTGAACACTGTGCTCGTCACGATGTTGCCGCGCCTGAAGCGCAACGAGCCGCTGCGGCTGCGCAGCTTCTTCGGTGCCTTCGGCTGGCTCGGCGTGGCCTATGCAGGCAACGCCTCGGTCGCGAGCTTTTTGTACCTGACCTACCGGCAATCGGGCATCGTGATCGTCGTCGCCGCGGTGCCGATCATCGTGATCCTGCTGACGACGGGCCACTACTTCTTTCGCCGCGAAGAGGCCGAGGAAGCGGTGCGCAAGGCGCGCGAGCAGCAGGCCGCGCAGCGCCAGCAGCTCGAGAACGCGCGCCACGCCGGCATGGCCGAGATCGCCACCAACGTGCTGCACAACGTCGGCAACGTGCTGAACAGCGTCAACGTCTCGGCCGAGTTGATTTCGAACCGTGTGCGCGACTCCGGGTCGGCCGGCTTGGCGCGCGCCGTCAAGCTGCTCGACGAGCACGCCGGGGGCCTGGGCGAGTACCTGAGCGTTGATCCGCGCGGCCGCCTGCTGCCGGCCTACCTGGCCCAGCTCGCCAAGGCACTCGCCGAGGAGCAGCGCAGCATCACCGAAGAGCTCGGCGTGCTGACGAAGAGCGTGCAGCACATCAAAGAGATCGTCGCGACGCAGCAGTCTTATGCCGGTGCGTACAGCGTGGTCGAGGAGATCCAGATCTGCGACCTGCTGGAGGACGCATTGCGCATCGACACCGGCGTGCTCGCCTGCGGCGATGTCGCGGTCGTGAAGCAGTTCGAGACGGTACCGCTGCTGATGCTGGACAAGCACCGCGTGCTGCTGATCCTCGTCAACCTGATCGGCAACGCGCGCTACGCGATGCAGCGCGTCGCCGACCGCCGCCATGAGCTCACGCTGCGCGCCGCCGTCGGGCCGGACGGCCGGCTTCGGGTGGTGGTGCGCGACACCGGCGAGGGCATCGCTCCCGAGCATCTGACGCGCATCTTCGCGCACGGCTTCACGACCAAGAACGACGGCCACGGCTTCGGCCTGCACAGCTGCGTGCTTGCGGCGCAGGAGATGGGCGGCACGCTGACCGCACACAGCGACGGACCGGGCCGAGGCGCCGAATTCACGCTCGAATTGCCGCTGCAGCCGACGGCCGCGCCGCAGTGAGCTACGGGCCGGGCAACCGAGCCGGCGCCCCCAAGCCCCAGCGCCACGGCCGAATCTCGACGCGCGCGTAGACACCCGACAGTTCGTAGGGGTCTTCGGCGACAAAGCGGCGAACTGCCTCGATGTCGTCAGCCTCGATCACGAGCAGGCTTCCGTTCATTGCGTCTTCGGATTCACTCAGCGTAGGCCCACCCGCCACGACGATGACGGGGTGCGCACCTGGCTCGCGCAAGCGCGCGCGATGCGCGTCGCGCACTGCGAGGCGCGCGGCTTGCGTGCCTTCTTGATCGGTTGCCCACACGGCGAAGTACATCGCGATGCACTCCTCAGGTTGTGGGCGCAGCGACGGGCGCGAGCCTGAAGCTTTGATGCAGGCTGTAGAACGGCACGGCGACCTGCGTTCCGTCTGGCGCGAGGCCGGCATCGTGCCGAACGAAGTCGCCGATCAGCGACGAGCGCACGCCGAACACCACGTCGGAGTCGAGGTACGGGTCTTCGTCGCGAAAGATGTGCGTCACCAGCGTCTGAAAGCCGGGCGCGCGGATGCGGAAGTGCAGGTGCGCCGGCCGCCACGGATGACGACCGCTGGCCAGCAGCATGCGCCCGACCGGCCCGTCGGTCGGCACCGGGTAGGCGGTCGGCGTGACGGTGCGAAAGAGCACGGTGCCGGCGGCATCCGAGTGCAGCACGCCGCGCGCGCGGCGCGTGTCGCCGAGCTCGGGCCGTTGCACGTCGTACAGCCCGTCATCGTCGGCCTGCCAGACGTCGACCTCGGCCCCTGCGATCGGCTGGCCGGCCAGGTCGAGGATGTGCGCCTCGACGAAGAACGGCACCCCTGGCGCACCGCCGGCGAGGTCGGCGCCTTGCGCCACGACCGGTGCGTCGTCGGTGTGGAACGGCCCGAACACCGTCGCCTCGGTGGCCCCGGCCGGCTTGGCGTGGTTCATCGCCACGACCAGCATCGACAGGCCGAGCGTGTCGGACAGCAGGATGAACTCCTGGCGCTTCGCGTCGCATTTGTGGCCGGTGGCGGTCAGGAACTCGATGCCCTGCATCCACTCGGCCTCGGTCAGCTGCACCTCGCGCGCGAAGTCGTGCAGGTGCGTCACGAGCGACGTGAGGATCTGCTTGAGACGCGGGTCGTCTGCGCTCGCCAGCCGCTGGATGACGGCGGTGGTGATGGTTTGGGCGTCGACGTTGCGCATGTGCACTGCCTTTCTACGATGGCTTCGCTTCAGAGCCGAAGCGTGCGTTGGGTCGGGAACAGGCTCAGGCCGAAGCGCCGCTGCGCCCAGCCCCACAAGCCCTGCTTGAAGAAGATCGTGACCACGATGGCGAGCAGCCCCAGACCCATCAGGTACCAGGTGCCGTAGCTGCTGAAGCACTTGTTGAGCGCCCAGAAGATCAACGCGCCGACGATCGGCCCTTCGATGCGGCCGATGCCACCGATCACGACCATGAAGATTGCGAATGCGGTCCAGTTGACGCTGAACGCGGCGTCCGGGCTGATGCGCAAGTTACCGACGAAGTAGAGCGCACCCGCCAGGCCGGCGCCGAAGGCCGCGACGACGTAGACCGCGAGCTTCATGCCGGCGACGGCGATGCCCTGCGATTCAGCCGCGACTTCGTTGTCGCGGATCGCCAGCAGCGCCAGGCCGCGCTTGCTGCGAAGAAAGAGGTAGATGAGCGTGATCGCTGCGACCACGCAGGCCAGCGCGATCCAGAACGTCAGGTTCTCGCGCGTCGCCTTCTCGATGCCGCGCAACGCCGTCAGGCTGGTGCCCGAGCCGCCGCCGACCACGGACATGTTCGCAAAGCTCAGCCGGAACACGTCGGCAATGACCCAGGTGCCGATCGCGAAGTAGCCGCCTTGCAGCCGGAACGCGACGAACGACACCGGCACCGCGATCAGCGCCGCTGCGAGCGCGCCCAGCGGCACCGCGACGAACGGGTTCACGCCGGCGAAATTGCCGAGCATCAGCATCACGTAGCCACCGAAGCCGAAGAACGCCTGCTGCCCGATGCTCACCATGCCGCCGTAGCCGGCGAGCAGGTTCCACATCATCGCGAAGATCAGGTAGCAAGCGATCTCGACGAACTCGCGCATCCACGACGAGCCGCTGCCTTCGGGCGCCCAGAACGGCAGGCCCGCGGCGACGACGATCAACACCAGACCGACCCACAGCGCAGCGCGGCTGACGGCCGTGCTTCGAATCACCTCGACCTGTGCCATCTCAACCTCGCGTCTTCGGGAACAGCCCCTGCGGCCGCAGGACCAGAACGATCAGGAACACGATGTGCCCGACCCAGATGCCCCAGCCGGGGTCGAGCCGAAAGCCGATCTGCTGCGTGATGCCCAGCAGCAGCGCGCCGATCAGCGTGCCCCAGAACGAACCCATGCCCCCGATGATCACCGCCTCGAACGCGAACAGCAGCAGCAGCGGGCCGTCCGCAGGCGAGACCGTCGTGCGCATGCCTTGCAGCACACCGGCGAGTGCGATCAGCACGAAGGCGATCGCGGTCGCGAGCGCGTAGACGGTGTTCGAGTTCAGGCCCATCAGCTCGGCGATCTCTTTGTCGTCGGAGACGGCGCGGAACGCACGACCGAGCCGCGTGCCGTTGAAGAGCCATTGCAACGCGCCGGTCGCGAGCAGCGCGAGCGCGAAGATCGCGAGCGGCAGCACGCCGATCGCCAGACCCGCCGGCAGGGCCACGCTCGCGGTGTTGAGGCCACTGGTCTCGATCGAACGCGGGTCGGCGGAGAACAGCTCGAGCAGCAGGTTCTGGATCACGATCGACAAGCCGAAGGTGACGACCAGCGACGGCAGCGGATCGCGCCCCAGCGTGCCGTTGAGCACCCAGCGCTGCAGCGCGTAGCCGAAGCCGAACGCGAGCGGCAGCAGCGCCAGCATCACGACGAACGGTGCCGACCCGTGGCTCCAGCCGAGCGCGGCGAGCGCGTTCATGCCGGCGATGGCGGCGAATGCGCCGAGCATGATGAAGTCGCCCTGCGCCGTGTTGGTCAAGCGCATCACGCCGAACATCAGCGACTGGCCGAGCGCGAACAGGCAGTAGAGGCCGCCGAGCAGCATTCCTTGGAGCAGTGTCTCAAGCATGGTCAGACACCGAAGTAGGCTTGCGAGATCTGCTCGCGGGTCAGCGATTCCGAGGCGCCCTGCAAGGCCACGCGCCCCTCCTGAAAGCAGTAGATGCGCCGGCTCATGCGCTGCGCCATCGTCACGTCCTGCTCGACGATCACCGCGCTCATGCCTTCGGCGCAGATCGTCGGCAGCGCGTCGTAGATCTCCTTGATCACGATGGGCGCCAGCCCCAGGCTCAGCTCGTCGCACAGCAGCACGCTCGGG
>Ga0307509_10001894_pt1 | contig 34559 bp, 31 predicted proteins | sample 10_EM_MG_FD_202245 | JGI IMG/M metagenome (GOLD analysis project Ga0307509, IMG submission 202245) | Populus trichocarpa ectomycorrhiza microbial communities from riparian zone in the Pacific Northwest, United States - 10_EM | ecosystem: Host-associated > Plants > Roots > Unclassified | place...
TATCATATACTAGCACTCGGATTCCTGCTATAAGAATAATAAGAATATTCCCGCCTCCAGGCACTGAGGAAAGCTGGAATGATATAAGCAATCTTGCCCCGAGACGAGATTTCTTACTAATTCGGGCATGTTCCTTGGCATGAAACATGTTTCACAGTGGACGGCGGGGACGGCGGGGCTTATAGTCCTTTGCACTGGGGCGCAGGGCAAATTTTCAAAAAGACCGGACGGGACCGCTTAACGCCGTCCACCGCCGTCCGCCTTCAGGACGGACGGACTGCCCCGTTGAGAACACTGTTTATATCCACGTATTTTGGGGTAGCCATCAACGTTCCAAAACAGCTGAGATACCCATTATACGCCATCACAGTTATTGTCTTTGCTTCATACTTTGTAATAGTTCTGACAAGTGTTTTTTCATGCCGGTCTTTTTCGCCAAATTCATTAGTAAACTTGACCCTGGGCACCAGTCATCCACCTGGCCATACCATTCCAGTACCCTTAGCTAACATTGTGTCCACAATAAGGACCATTCATGATGGGGATGTAGTCCCAAAATGTCAAATAATTAGGTTGGACACCTACATTCATACAACTGTTCTTAATGTTCTCACTGATCTCTTAAGTGTGCACACGACCGCTCCAGCTTTCCAATTACATCACTGACCAACCGATATCGCAGTTATCAGTATGCCTTTTCTTATACTACAACTCCACGCTCTCCAGCTCTGTGATGCCTGGTGTCTCTTATTGCTGCTCTTTCTCGGCTCGATCTCTATTATGGCGGCCGCCTTGCGCGCCATAAACATACCGCCAAAGTAATTCACGCTGGGCAGCCTAGTCAACACTCTGAAGGTTGAGATTCCATTGTTCAGCGAGTTTATGGTAGTCTTGTTCGCTACATGCATACTATTGATAAGGGCTCTTATACACTGGAATAGGAAGAAAGAGGAAACTTCGAGGTATCTCTCTGGTATGGATCACTGAAGCATTACTGGAAGTTATGAGCTAGAGGGCGTTATCTCCTTAGAACTGTCAATTAAGCAGGTCGCTGACATGTCCGAGGATGAATTCGGTCTTGTGGACAATAAAGCGAGAGAGCCGATAGGTCAATCAACACAGGATTCCGATATCTGGATTGCTATCTCACTTGATAATATCCAAGCACTTTTTACTGTTATTTTTCTATTCGAACTAAACCACGCCTTCCCAGGCACTACTTTGGTTTCGATTCTTTTTCCGGATTTAGCAGGGGGAGTTGGGTCTTTTTTTCTCCCTAGTCTTAAACCATAATGGTCGATGATAATATTAATCGATCACCCAGTCGATCAGTTGCTTATGAACCCCTTTTCACATCCAAATATCCTACATATCTCTTTAGAAAACTCGCTTTCGCCTGAAAGTCCCCGGCTCAACTTTCGCCAAACTAGCCTAGCATAACAGCACGTTTTAGATAGTATGCAAAAGGCCATTGATACGCACTGACGAATAATCTAAAAGAGAAGCCTCAGGAGCAGGAACACCATCCCCCTTTCACTCACATCCACGTCACTTCACCATGCTGTCTCCAGGCTGCTAGAACACCTAGTAATCGTTCCCTGCCGGCGAATTCACCACCGGGTGATAATCCATGATTTAACCAAAAACTCTTCAAGGAATCGTAACACTGAGCTTTGAAATTGAGAGCGCTCGACCGCCAAAACCACGGCCAGGACGTCCCCTGGATTGTGGCGAAAATGCTTGCATTGCCGGCACAGCCATCGGCTCCCCCTCACCCGTTCTAAGGGCCCGGTACGGGGTGGTTCATGAGCTGCCTCAACTATGACCAAAGCATCTAGCAAGTCCTGATTTAGCTCCGAGAAACCCTCCGATACAAGATCTCGCTCAGCTATATTTCAACTTATCTCGAGGCTCGAGCTTTCGCGGACAACAGCGGTTGCGGGTGCCCCCCGCAGCTGACCAGGTGGCCAGCATTAACCTCGTATGCGAACCACCGGGTGAGATAGATCCGTAGATACTGCAGGGGCAAGGGGCGCCCTTCTTCAAGCGCTCCTTTCTGCTCAGCTCTGCTAATGTAAACCACACGCCGACGGACCCATTCGGGGATAGTCCACATGTAGCACCGCTGGGGTGCTTGTGATAAAAGTATTGAATCCATCCCGGGATACCGAGGACGAGGGCGTGGTAAACGAGGAATATTGTGCGTAAGCTCGATGTGAGACTTTCTAAAGAAAGGGAATTATAGTTATGGCTTCTGGGCTATAGGCTATAGCATCCACTAAGCAAGGACAACCCTCGGCAAATCTCATTTATTGCCTCCAGAGCTGCATATGCACCCCAGCCCATAGCAAGAGCTACTATCTACCCTTCTGAACAGGTCCATTCGCCTAAATCCATCCTTGAATGGTTCACTCCTATTCCTTGCGCTGGCCGGTCTTGGCCCTTGTGAAATCGCAAATATTATGCTTTAATATCACTCTGTAATGGGGCTCCTGCAGTCCCCATCTGCCAAGTGAAAACTATCGATATTGCGGATTACGAGGAAGGCCCGGTTTCTCCATTATTTGCTTTTATCAGAGGAATTCAATCCAAAGAAGGCAATGCACGAGCGTTCAAGTATGGTAGGGCCTCCCTTATTACTTGCATATTACCCCGATACCATCGTCTCCGGTAGCCCAGGCACTCTACCGGGCAGTGCTTCAATGCCATTTCACAACTCGTTGGCAGCATTCCCTTGACCGATGCAGCCGATGGAACACGTGGGGTTATGATGGATCGTTAGCCGGTATGCAAAAAGATTTTTCCCCTCGGCACGGGATTTCTCAAGCAAGATAGTTCCAAGCGTTAGGCACTAGCAGCGAAATTGTGGGGTTACCTTGCCCCAGATCTAACCCACAAATCGTTATAGATATCGAAACCGGGGGTGCATTGTGTTGATTGGTATGGAAAGGGGCAGTTGGCGAGTTTGAAAACACTGCCACCCTCACGTGCAGTAAGCTTGAAAAGTAGAGCCTCAACACTCACCCTCAAAGACGACGAGGTAGGGGTAAATCCCATAGTACACTTGTATCACAGTTTCGACCGCATCTTGGATGTTGGAACCATCAACCTCTGGCTCAGGAGCGCATCGGCAACATCCGACACGCTCAAACCATGGAAGGATCGCGCTGTTCCGGACCGAATGGCCCAGCATCCCTGGTCTATCATCCAGAATGTGACGCCTTAGTAAAATGTCTGTCTACTGCTCGTGTAACACCTAGGCATCCAATCTTTGGCACGCAGGGACAGCCACCCCTGTAGCAGCTCCCAACAAGACAAATAAGGACAACAACTCCTTTCAGCCCCTTCTCTCCCTCAGTTTGGTTCAATTCAGTCCAGTTCAGTCCAGCGCGCCGACCCCAAGACAGCCGACAATGTCCGAGCGACCGTTACAGCTTCTCACACTTCCATTCGACGTCCTCACCGCACTCCTAAAGTCGCTGGATACATTCGGTGACCTCCACTCCCTCATTCGCACCCACAGCGCTTTCTACAATGTCTGGAGGGCGAATACCCAGGGCGTAAGCCGGGAGATTTCCCTGCGACAATTTGCGCCATGGGCCGACGCTATTGCAGCCCTGCGTTCTATTGATGGCAAAAAATCGGACGAAAAGAGCCACGACGAAGAGAAGTCGGGCTCGCGAGAGCCTCCACTCTTCACTCTTCGTGGCGAGAGCCTCTATGCAGGAGACATCAAGAGAATGATCGAAGACGCAGGGCGGATCAAGGGAATCGTGAATCGTAATGGACTGAGAGACTTCAAATTATCCCTTGTATCGGCGCGCTTCGGGCGGCCGACGGCATCCGAGCGCTTTCGCTCCGACCGCGCGCTGTACCGCATCGCTATGTACTCACAGAAGATGGCGAAAGATCGCCAGGGTTGGAGGGTACCCAACTGCCTCGAGCGTGACTTGGCGCAGCTCTCCCTGGTCGAGCTCACGGAGATCCACAAAGCCATGGAAATATTTGTCCGGATCTTTGAGAATCCGGCCTTCGGGGCAGGTATGGGCAGCCAAATTGGCACGAAGATCTGCATGGCGGTGAACTTTACCGTTGCCAAGAAGCTTCGGAATTTGTGGGAAGACCCGGCCTGTGGGGTCGGAAAGGAGAAGGTGCGGAGTTTAAAGAGGCTATTGGATAGATACGCTCTTCTGGATATGGCTATTGGCTATAAGTACGAGATGAACGCCTTGGAGAAAAGGTTATCGGTATCCTGAGAAGATACGGTGCGTATGATACTTGCGTCTTGCTACACGCTAATTCCTACTGAACAAAAATACCTAGATGGTGCCTGGGGGATATTGAAGTAAAATGTGCGGAAGTAAACCGGGGCAGGCCCGTGGTAGAGGGGCGGCGGCGAATGCTAGCACTAAGCTGAAAGTAAACATCCGTTCAAGATCCAAAAAAGCAACCCTAGCTCTAAAGACATTTGCAGGGGAAACGATAATAAATAAAAATTGCGTGGTTCTGGCTTGGAGTTTTTGTGTGTAGTTTTATTTTCAATTCTAGGGGTTGGGGGGATATATGCAGACATATAGGCATTTTACATTGCACAACTGCGCCGTTGCTACCATATGTCCGTGTATATAGCATTGGTCCACTCAGTGAGAATCACGTCCCACTAACAAGGCCAATGATAGTACACTAGCCAAGCCTACCCTTACCAAAACACTACCGTAGTCAACTGGGGAGGTAAGAGAACTATTGTATTTATTCCCCCGCACTCGAGTACTACTTACAACTAAAACCATACAGCCCCGAGGTCGAAAAGGCTTGTTTCGAGCGCTAAGCCTCTAGTTGACCTATTAGGCCCATGCCAATAGGCGATACTTGTAATACTATGCAGTACCGGTATCGCGCAGTACTATGATACGCAGTATTACTATACATACTCCAAAATCCTCTACCTCAAAAAAATAGACTCCCCGGGCTGAATTCCTCCACCGCACCGCGATACCACAACTACAAGAGCACTTGGTGACTAAGAGAAGTAATAAAAAGATAACCCTAAACAGCATTGTACTGTACGTACCCACCATACACCAACTTGGCGATTCATAACGTATTCAGGCAGTTCAGCGCCAAGATGTCCCGGCTAGCACTTAACTTAGATGCTCAAATCCTGGCGCCAATTCGTCCAAATACTTTATGAATAGCCAAGAATGCCGAGAAAGGGATGTCCACTCAGCCAAAATAAACTCCTCAATCACATCATCATACAACACCGGCACGGGAACAAACCAATCAACCCAGTAGTTCTTGGAAAACGTAAATTAGGTACCCACGATATGACTTATCGCAGCCCATCATAATAGCAAAATCCAAGCTCTGCATCCCCAAGACAGAGCTTAGCAAGCTGCTCCCCCCCCCTTTCCACCGAGAAACGTCTCATCACTCATCCGTAACAAACATTTCCCCCTACTAAAAAGAATTCTAGTAAGGCTAGGTTCCCCCAGTGCCCTTTTCTTAGCACACCAGTATTTCCTAAGACTATCAGTAGTAGTGCTCATGCGACATGTTCCCAAGCACAACTCACCCGCGATACTTCCTTATAACGGGAGCGATATTCTGGAAGGCACAAAGGAATTGGCAAGTCCAACTCACACACATCGCCAAGTTCAGCGGTGTCACTCGTAACAAGCTAGGGTCCAAGTTCGTAACCGTCAAGAGGCCCCGGGTGACAACCGATGATGGGACTTGCTCGTGCAATTTTTTCGTGCACCACGACCTAGTGCACTGAACTCCCAACAGAACAAAAAATAAAAGTTCCCCTGCAAAATCAATTACCCAATTCCCGCACTTTAACTAGAAAAATGAAAAGGAAATAAAGAAAAAATCCCAAAAACCCACAAATCATAAGCAACACATAAAACTACACCTCACCTCTACTAAGACCCCCAAAGCCATCAATGTTAATACCCAATCGTCACACCCTTATTCCTCCACTTATCCCCAATCAAACACTCCCCGGCAACAAACCACCCAACATCCTTCCTACTAACCGTCCAGCACTTCTCTAGCCTCTCCCCAGCCCTAACCGCACCCTCCTCCCCCTTAGCAACCCCATCAGTCAACAGCGCTGGCCGCACAATAACCACATTCCCCAACCTCCCTTCGTTATTCCCATCAGGATTAAAATCCACATGCTGGATCCCCGCGGCAGCGTGTACCTCCTTCTCCATCTCCACCTTATCCTCATGCGGCTCTTTCAGCAGCCAGCCATAGAGGGGCTTCAAGGTCAGCGGGAGGTCAGCATGTCCTTGATCGCCCAGACCATTGGAAGAAATGACGACGAGCCGGGGCTGAGTCGCCGGCGTAGGATAAAACTCGGTGAATATTGGCAGGAATATTTGTATGGAGCGGGTGCAGATTTGCGGCGGGACCAGCTTTGGCGAGAGAGGGTTTTTGAACGAGGGGCGGCCACCTGGAGGAGGAGGGAGGGTTTTTGGGTTAGCACTGCTGCTAGTTTTATCATACCTTTAAGAAGGGGGGGGGTAAGGTACCTAAGCTGAACATGACGAAGTCCACTTCCCCAGCTGCCGTAAATAGCCTCCGGACATCCCCTGCTTCAAATGCGTCTCCTTGGACGATGTGAAGTAATGGTGAATTCGCAGGCACGCCTTGCGCCGAGAGGGTCTCCGCCGCGGCGGTCGAGTTCCTGGCTAGTAGGTAACATTCGTGACCAGCCCTATGGAGATTGAGCAGAGTCTCTAGCCCACAGCCGCGGGTTGCTCCAAGAAGTACACACTTCATTCTTGGGATATTCTAAAGAGGGAGAGAGAGAGAGATAAATCGAGAGATATGTGTAAGAAATCTGACCCCGGAATGAAAGTAAGCTTAAAGCCTTGGATGCGGTCTCTGTAAAGCTTATCTCAGAGGTTTGTCCACCGATAGATGCAGGTCGTAAGCTTGGAGGGGGGGGGAGGCTTTATATCTATGTTCGCAACTTGCATTGGCCGGAGCGGAATCCCTTGTCCGGTAGAGAAGATACCACCAATCAGAGCACAGCAGGTAAGCTGGTACGAGATTAGCCGGGCCAATAACTGTACGACAGAAGTGCAATCACCCCAGTTGTACCGTACAAAGTCCGTCGGGTCAAATCCAACCCCGCCCCCAACCCTCCATTTCTACACCGCCGCACCTTAACTCGGCCCAACCCATACCGCATGAAGTAAGTTCGCAGAAGAATCAATCATGCTTGCATCACTTGCCGAGCACAACAAGTACCCCTGGAACCCGCCAAGCCCTGTCAGAAGTCTCCGTTCTTGGCAACAAAACCCTCCGAGCCACGGAATGCCCCAGCTGCCGGGCAGTGCATAAATTTCCAACACCACCCCCGCGGGGGATTAACGCTCCGGCCCAACCAGCCGCGAGCCCCCCCATTAGCGGGGGAGGCGGTAATAGTTACCCCTGACAGATGAGCGGATGAATAGATAATCTTCATGCGCCATATTCTGGCAACCTTTTTTAAGTTATACTTAGCTTGGCTTACGTGCTGCTGCGCTCGCAGTTACGAGTACGTGTAGTAACAACGGGCCACTCCAGGGACTTCTGACGACGCACTTTTCGGGGGCCGATCGCCGAGAGGAAGAGATAAGCCTTGTGATGACGGCACCCGCGAAAGTTTACTTCTCGCTTAATCAAGGGGTGGTTTTTTTAGAGGGGCTTACTCCGTACGGATACGGTCGTTGTTTCAAACGCGTTAGCCAAGCTTTCTTGCGGGGTGCGCCTGTTCCACTTACGCTTCCGGACGAATTGAACGAACTTGAGGTGGGCTCAGCACGAGTGATGGTTTGTGAAGTCCCTCTGTCTGTGCAGCTTTCTGATGGCTTGTCTACCATGCCGTAGTGGTAAGTTGTGCGCGCCTGTGCTAGTATGTGGGTTAATGTGGGTCGACTGGATTTTTACGCTTATCGAATACTCGAGAATCAGAGAGCTCCTGAACCGGCGACGCGACCTCATAATTGACGAACCGAGGCCACAGCTGCATAAACCATTGCACCAGTAATATCACTCAGAAAAAGGGCATCTCGCTTCCAAGTGACTAATCGGTTGCAAATCGCCGCACAAGATAATCGCCGATAGTAACAAAACGAAACGGACTTAGCCCACAGGACACTTTCATTATCATACTGTAAGTAACGGAGGATTCTATGAAAGAAAATAGAAATAATCATCCGTCTACATGATTTTAAACTCCACCGAAACCCCGATATTATCGCATAATCAACCGAGCAGCCCAAAAAATAAATAAAGGTATAAATAAAGGTATAAACGTATAAAGAAACCCCCTAACTGAGCCTGCGAAAGGTAATCTAGTGGGAAGAGAAATCTAATAACCCCTCCTCCATCTAGCCAATTCATCTTCTTGGTTCCCCATCGTGTCTTCACTTGAACCTTCTGAAGGTCCGGGAGTAGAGAAAATGTTCAGATAAACATACTGTTGATCAAAAGCCGGCGAAGGGAAAAATGCAGCAGTGTCCTCCACATTTGGCATGGGTGGAAACATTTCGTCCGAAGCCTGAAATCCCCCAAAATCACCAAGCCCCTCGAACCCAGTCACTTGTTCACCGCGCTGGCCACGATCAAGGAATCCAGTACTGTTCAACCCAAATGAATCAGACAGTGGGGGGGAAATGTCCGCAGCGACAGGCATTTCATCCTCCATGTAAGAAATCACGCCCTTCAAGTGTTTCTTTACCATCCGCGCTCTCCGAGCAACAGCTAACCTCTCCATCTTCGTAACCTCAAGGAGCTTCCGGGAGAGCTTGATAAATTCCGCCCGACGGGGGAGCAGGCTATCTCGAGACTTGATATCATCTAGTGCTCTGGCGCATGCATCGATACCCAGCACCAACATATTCGCAGTAAAAGGATCGGTATTCGCGGTCGAGTACCATATCATCTTACTCCCTATGAGTGCCTCTTCGGCTTTTGCGACTTCTGCCAAAGCATGAGATGAAGCGACCAGCGTATCAAGAATATCGTGGAAAGGGTGTGTTCCGAACCGTGGGAAAAGGAAGTGGACGATGAGTGTATGATAAGCGGCTAATATGACTGCCCGGGATCCCTTAGAGATGGTTAACGTTTCGGGTAGTTGCTTCGAGGCTGTCACAAGGATATCTTTGACTTTTGAGCAGATAACCGCCATATCATTCTCTGAGTTGAAGGGTTGAATATCGCCAGTTTGGTCTACCCCCCAATCGGAGACGGAGAGCTCATTCGCTCGAGGGAACAAAGCGTAGATATGTCCAATGGTAGAAGCAATGTGGCTCAATGCCCACAGTTCTCCTATCATTTTCCCCTGCCTTTGGAAAGTATTCCCAGAGGCTAAATCCAGCTTGTATATCATGGATTCCGACTCGCTCGGCGGTGGAAACCCCATTGCTATCGGGGACGGCAACATATCCGCGGAGAATGGTTGATCGAACTGCATAAAAGTCCATAACGTAGATGACAATAAGATCCAGTATATGTACTTCATCAGCTCCGCCTCCACCTCTCCTGTGTCTACCCCGTTGACCCGGCTTGTGGGAACCTTGGGGGATTTCATCAACTTGGTTACCATCCTACAGGCATACCCAACAAAACAGGTAGCGCGCCGGGCGCTAGTTAGGCAAATGTCGTGCCACCCAAGCAGGAGAAGGGATTGGGCTGTCGAGAGGTCGCAAGTATTTGCCGGAAGCTTTCGCAGGATAGAAATTCCATAGTTAAAGTATAACTCGGAGTGGGGATCGCCGTTGATATAAAGCGCCTGCGAGATTATGACACAAAGCAAGAGTGGGTCGTATATCCTGTTCTTATATTGCTGTAGGAGCAGAGTCTTGGAAACAATTATAGAGATGGGGTGGACTGAAAACCATGCCTCAATAAGCTCCACAACTCTGCTAGCGCTCATGAGATCAATAGGATTTTCATGAGAGAGAGGGATGCCATGAAACATTGCTGGTGTAGGGTCTGCCGCCAAACATCTGAGATAAAATTTTCCGCGCGACTCCCCTAGATGGAGGCAATCCAATCGTCCGTACTTGGCAGATAATATCTCCACAAGCTCTTGGGTAAGGACTCCTCGCATAGAGTCGTAGCTCATTACTGCGTATTTAACGGGTTGCTCCATACTAGGATCCCCCTTGGTTCTGCGAATAAAGGCTTCTATGGCTAGCTGATAGGTGTTGGTCGAGTTTCCGCCAGGAGTAGGGTCGCCAAAGCTTTGCTCGTACATGGTTTCGAGTTCGGATGCGAGAGTTCGTACGCTAGCTGAGGGCAGGTCCGCGGGGCTGCTGGGGCCTGTGGGCACCGAGCCTCTAGAAACATCACTCCTAGAGTCATAGTCGTGGGGAGTAGGCAGTATCGAGGCCGCTAGGATCTCCCCGGTGTCGGTACCTTGAGTAACCGAACTCTCTCTCGTGCGCTTTCTTGGTCTTCCCTTGGGCGCTTCCAGACCATAGATGCAATCGATATTTCTTTCACGGCAAGCATCGCATTTCTCCCGCCCAGAACAACGAACCTTGCGAGCTCGGCAGAATTGGCAGCTCCGGCGCAGAGCACGAGTAGGTGCGGGTGACGCCATGTGAGTGAGGAGAATTAAATCAGAATTTTGAGCGTAAACCAAGATTTGGTTATAATTTAGCAGGGTCGGTGTTTGGTAGAAGGTTGAGGTTGATGGTTTAAAGAGCTTAAATGGGACGCTGCGTTCTTATGTTTGAATACTCGAAAGTGCAGGCCGTCGAGAAAGATGCCCTTATGCGAAGGCAGTGTATGTACTACCCTGGTGGCTTGGCGATTGAAATTCCGCTAATCTGGTAGAGCTTCAAAGGGCCTTCGGGTACTGTGTGATATGTACCAAAGATTAGTTCTGCCGCTGCGCTCCTGGCCCCAATGTTGGTAGGGCAGAGTGCAATAATAAGCCTCACTGATTAGGGTTGCTGAAGGAAGGGTTCCGAATTAACTTGATTGGAGCTCAGAAGCGACACCTCCCTCTACATATGCTTAGTCAATCCCTGCCTTGCTCAGGTAAGTCCCCATTGGCTCCAGCAGCCGACAACTAGTAATCACGAGCTAACTGACATTTTCTTCAGCTAGACAGCTAAGCATTCAAGCATATACAGTACGTGAGAAAATATCCCCACGATGAAGATGTTTGCCCGAACTCCGAGCATCGATAGAGCCGCAGTATCCCTCCAGGCGCACCCCGACCGTTAGGGCTCGCGTATCATCTTGGCGACAAAAACTCCTCTGCTCCCCCCGCAATTCTACCCCAAAAATGGCTGATTTTAAGCACTCACAGCTTGTCTGAGAGCAATGTAGAATTGGCGAGGCCAATGCTATAGTGCAGGTAATTGCACAGACTTCCCGGGCGGGGATTATGGGGATTCCCCCACTCCACTACGAGGGCCGGGAGCTTGGAATCCAGATTGGATATCATTGCAATGCATCTTTCGTATAGGAAACCCATAAGATCCCAGGTACCCTTTGCCTACCATCATGGGCATTAACTAACAGAGCTTGCCACTTATGACTGATAGCACCTAGATAGCCCTAAAGGCCCAGGCAAGTTTTGGATTTTTTTCCCCAAACAAAGCTGAGATTTCGTGAGGCGAAAATGCCCATTTCTGTTGTAAAATGGTGGGATACCGACGAACCCTTGTCGCCAATATCGTACATCTCTCCCAAGCAATACATATTCAAAGACCGTTGATAGTATTAAAATTATTTTAACAAATATACGCAATTATCGCGTATGGTAGGTTGGAATCTCCTAGTGGGATCGTAGGTACTGTACAGAATTAGTTCGCGTGGGCAGAGCAACACCAGGCTCGTGTTTCCCGCGCCCAATACTCTACTCGAGTAAAGTGCATTTAAGGTAAGCGCCGTTGAGCCCCACTGCCCACACCGCAGCAGATCCAGATCGCCGGTAACAGCAATCACACTACATCACTCGTAGATCGTGGCGCAGCCCTTTGATCCTAATAATGTAAAATATGAATGAGCGGTGTCGCTACGTTATCGCGTACGTAGCAGACGTTGCGTGGCCCTCATGGCCTACCGCTACTTAACTTGCGTACCGGGGTGCCAAATCGATAAAGTTAGCATTTCCACCGTACTGGATTCTCACGAGGCTCTTCCCATCTGTGCTATTTTGTGCTCCAAAGAGAATGCTGCTACAGCAGCTGACTATGGCTCCCAACACAATACCCCACATCAATCAAAGAGGCTAGGCAACTCCCAAGGCTGATCAAGAGTTCTGGGGGTAGTGGTATCGCGTGAGCCATATAGTACGGTTTACGGCAGGGCGAGTGCCATTCAACTAATCCCTCTTCCTCCTGTCCACAGACGGGTAAGCGGTCGCTAGCTGAACATCGTGAAGGAAACTCGCCAAATACAACCCGTTCCGCCGTTCGCCTAGAAAATGGATGTGCGATCTAATTGGGATGGGTAATCTGACTGCCGATCTCCTCCCCCCCCGGAAGCGAGTCTCGGGGGTGAGTAGGCCCGAAAATTCATAGGAGTCCGGGGGGTGGAGGGCGAACGGGGTTGCGCCGGAGAGGCAGACACAGCCCTATTGTTCCAGCTCTTGGGCATAAACACCACACCTTAAAAGGGAAATCTCTAATCAGCTTGCGCGCTGGTTGCACAACCCTGCAAGTCACTCCCGTATGAAGGCTTGCATATCATCGCTGTGCTATTAGTCGGTGTATCCGCCACCCGCAATGTTTCGCTCGCCCCCAGAGCCCCAGGAATTTTGATGCGATCCTTTGACAGTCTACCCGAGGGCATACTCCATACTTAAGCGCAATACACAGTTAAGAACATTTGGAATCAGCTTAACTTACACGCCTATTGATGCTGCAGGCCCCAAACAAAGTACTGTGGCACAGATCACCAGCTGCCACACCGGTATCCCATGGCCTTAGGCATAGGGTAACCCAAACCAAACCATTCTTTAGACATCCTCACTTCGGGCTCTCTGATAGCAAGTATCATACCTTCCTAACGATGGAGAGCTAGTTCCAAAAGTTTGCGTCGGCACAGCTTTCATACTAGTAGTGCACCACAGTAATACGCCATTACCTGCCTCTTTAGCAGCTTTCTTCCAGAAGCCCTTTAACCCCTAATTTATTCCGACAACACAGCAGCTCAGATAATGCCTCAGTACCGTGGTTAGCGTTATTGCCGGATCAGCCCAGGCACCACGAGAGAGAAACATCATCGGATCGTTATCGCGTGCGGCCCGTGTTTCACCACCCAACAGCCTCAATCTGCCTAAGGGCTTCCGTGATAAATAGTGACTTTGCGATTTCGCATCCAGAGTCAAATCCTAGTAATCTGGTTGGCCCGTAGCCGCACTTGCCTCACATCCAGCCTTTTCGCAAAGTCTCTAATAAACCTGCAGCGAATTGGACCACACCTTGGTAAATCGCAATTCGGCAATTAAATCCCTGGATACTACAAGTAAATGGTGTACTGTGACCCTCCAAGTTTTCACTGTGTAGAGGATAAACACTGGGCCAGCTCGGATCCGAAGACCCGTCAAATTTCTAGTTTACCCCTTCAGAAATGTATGAGAAAATTGCCACTTTCTAGCTGTGTATATGGACATGCCCAGGAACTCGAAACCCAAACAGTGTACCCCTCTCCATAATTGCCACTCAAGCTAAAAATTCCTCCGTCCATTCTTAGGAGTGTTCTCCTCAGGCGTAATTCCCAACCCACCTCGAGATATTCCGTAAGTCAGAGAGCCAGTAAGGTAGCCGCACATTTACATTGGATCGTATCTCCAGGCAACCGTAAAAAACCAGTGGATGCGAGCGCGCGCGGAAGATCTAAACTATATTTACCAGCCAGGCAGACTTGCAGACCGATACTGCACTGTACTCCAACCACAGCTAACATTCAATCGCCGAATTAGCCTACCCTTACAAAAAGACCGAGACCTCCACTCAAGAAATATGCATAAGCATACCCAGTTTAAACATATGGGCGGCGGTGTTTGGACAGGTTCAAGGAAATTCTCACTGGAGTCAACCCGACTTTTGCTTAGATTAGATTATACGGGTACGTATGACGCTCCACCACGAGCTGTGTCGCCTAATCCTTAAAAGAAACCTTTCTTTACTGCCCGATACGAGTATAAGCAACGCCAGGAGAGACCCAGAAATTGAGATCCCCACTTATAATGCCAAACTCTCATAATCACGGTTGAAATACCGTAAGCAACTCTAGAGATAGAGACCGTTAACAAGGGGATGGTGGATAAAATTTGCCTTGGGCTATACCATACACGGAAGGAAAAGACTAAAAAACCCCAAAGCGGACGGGAGATCAAACCTACTTTCTCCCGTTAATTGGCTGGAGAGCTGAGTTGAGTTGTCTGTCCAGGTGATCCAAATCGGCTCCGAAAATGGTATATTCTTGAGAGCCACCCCCTTGGCAACGGTCTCTATATTACTGAGTAGTTGCTCTATTGTTATTTGCGAAAGCTATGCCAAAGAAATATCTCCTCTTTTTTTCTTCCTCATAAAGAAGGAGAAGGATAAGGATAAGGATAAGAGATATCGAGCGGGTTTGCCGGCGGGCGGTCCGTAGGAAGAGAAAAAAAGAGAGATCTGATAAATATCCAGCAAAGTTGGCTACTGATAGGCCATGCGAGTTTTTGCGTTCCGTACTCTACTAGTACGTAATCACTCCAATGGAGGCCTCGACCCCTGCAAAGCGCGGAATGTACTGAGCTAAATTCCCCCAATTGAGTGGTTTAGCAATGTCAATAAAACTTGACCGTAATCCTTCCTAAGAGCCTGTTTGGCTACAACGGTTCCGTTGCGTTGGGCGACCGTTTCTGCTGTGAAAATGGCCTTCTGTCCATTTTGAAATTGAAACGGAAGGAAAAGTGTCATTTTTATGGGAGAACGGAAAGGAACCGTTGTAGCCAAACAGGCTCAAAGGGTTTTTATCTCTAATAGATAACACGAGTTTCTACGGTAACCTCTGGGTGGGAATCTATGCTTTTTACTCATAATTCATTGGTGCTTGCAAGTATTTGAGCAGCGGTAGGAAGCAGCTAGTGATTGCGTGCTTCTTTCACCATGGCAAGCGCTGGCACTGATCTGCCATCTAATCTACAAAGACTCACTGGTGCACGTTAGCCAAGCAAAACAGTATGATACGATACTCTCACCACAATCCAGAACCTCACACCATCAACCCCACCCGGCGCTGAAGCAAAAGAAAGGCCTGAATCCGGGATTGAACCGGAGACCTCCTGCATTTTCGGAATCCCAAAGCAGGAATCATACCACTAGACCATTCAGGCAGTTAGTTCTCTCACCGTTAACACCCAGAACTAGCGCCCACAGCCCAGAGTCTCAGTTCTGGATGAGTCACCGAGTGACCTCCTATGATTGGCCTTCCATGTAAGCAAGTATAACATACTGTAGAAACTGTAATAATTGGACCTCACGCTAAGACATCTAGAATTCCCTCCTTTGGATTACAGGGAAGAAACACGGCGAAAAATCTGTCTTTGAGCCCTCCAATGAGACAAATAAAAAGAAGAAAAGGGTCCAACCTTACTAGGAGAGGCAACACCAACGTACTAACGTAGGGTCCAATTATTCTAGTTTTTACGGTAATTGGGACGGTTTCAAAATTCATCGCACAGGTAGATGTTTTGGTATAAGTGAGCGCACTCCTGGCCGTCGGTAAAAACGCGCATCTTTCCCCTCTGTCAGGATCTACGACTACTCTTGTTGTCTCAGCGCGGGAATAGCGAGATCAAGGAAAATCGAAAAAAAACCTGCGAGGGAGAAAATGCTACTTAAATCCCTTTCGTCTACGGAATGATAATATACATCGCGAACTGCCTTGCTTAATCAGGAATTCGCCTGCTGTTGTGAGCGTATACCTGTAAAAGCTATTTATCGGGACAACACAAAGCCAATTTTCGTGCTAATCATGCGGTATCCATTTTATCGTCATCCTTGCTTCCGCTTCCGCCTTCCTCGCCTTCCTCGCCTTCCTTCTTCTTCAATAACGGGGTATTCTCGTCCTCCTCCTTGATTCCCTCTAAAGATCCGGAAGCCTCCCCACCCTCCTTCTTCCCTTCTTTGTCCTCCTTCTCCTTTTGTTCCTTCGCCAGCCTAGCCTTCTCGTCCTCCATGGACATTCGGAGCGCCAATGCCAGTTCAGGGTCCAAACTCGGATCGACCCCGAAGTCAAACCCTCCAGACCCTTCCCCTGTCCCAGGCCCTGTACCCTCTCCAGCGCCTCCGGAAGAAGCGCCCCCGGCTTCGCTCAAGATCGGGGTAGTAACCAAAAGGTCCGAAAGAAGATGAGGTCCAGGTGGAATAGTGGCCAAGTGGGAATTATCAGCCGAGTTGATGGCGTCGACAAAAGCTTGAAGCTTGGTGGTATTGTCAGTGTCGACCTCACCAAAGTTAACGAAATCTATTGCGACATTATTTTTCTTCATCTTCTTTGCGAGCTTTACGAGAGTCTTTTCATCTTCGACGATAGGAGAGCCGACAAAAACGATGATCCTCTGGCGTTGTGACTTATTTTGGCGATGCTTTAGCGCTAGCTGTAGAACCGCAAACAGAGTTGAGTTGATCAGCCCGAGACCTGTGAAATAACGAACTAGGAAGACTGGTGGAGGAAATGATATATGACGTACACCGGCGACTTGAATCCCTGTTGCTAGATGAGTTCCACCTTTGATTTTTGTATCGTGCAATCCGCTCAGGATCTTCCCAAAATCTGTGGTTAATGTAACCAGTACCTCCGGTCCCTTACCGCCCATGGTCATCAAGCCTACTGATGACTCTGGGTTGGCCTGAGTTTTCGCAGAGAAGATAAGGGACACCGCATCTGCTTGAGCATCGAAACGAGTTGGCCTTCGTGGATCAGATTTCTTAGTTAGCTCTAGGCTCTAAGGAGGAACGGGAGTTGAAAGTTTACGTATAATCTCCGTTCCGGCTGCTCTCGCTGTTGTCAACTCTGCAAATAGAAGGCCCTAGTTAGCAGCTGATAGGAAATTTGTGAAACTGACGGGCTCACAAACACTATCATAGTCGCCTCCAACATGGTTGCAACGGCACTTATATGCGTAGAGTGTAAAAGCGGTTTCCAAGAAATAAGATGATGAGAGGGTGATGATGGGTGTTGATAGGGATGGTAGATCGATAGAAGTTGATTGTTAGGTGAGCTGTGTGGGTCGGCGTTGGGAGTTCTAGTGGGGGTTCTGGGTATTCGAGCTTTGGGATAGGGTAAGGTGGGATTACCCGGCTTTGCGGCGTGCCAAGCCTTTGAATATTAGGGTTTGACTTTCAACTTTGCTTTGTTTACCTACACCCTTCTCTCCGATAGCAGAAAGGATAAACACACCAAAACGCGCTTCTATACCCTACCTCCTTTTCAATCAACGCGATTAGCCAAAACTTGTTATCACACATTTTCATACAAATGGCACCCCTTCGGCGGAAAAATCGTAATTCTCAATCCCCTTCCAACGCCCCTGGATCACCAATACGAACGCCAACACAATTCCCACGATCACCTTTGAAATCAACTTCTGCGATGACACCAATGAAGTCGCCTTTACGCCAGGCGCGCCCTGCCGGGATTACGAAAAAACAGAAGGCTACTATCATTGAAAACTTGAACTTAGAAAGTACGTTTGGTCCTAGAGTTACGTGGCGGCTTCAGTAAATGACATCTAATACTTCTATAGTAACTGAACGCGCCAGAAAGCTTCGAGTACAGTACACCATGCAAGCTCGCTCATTAAAACAGAGGATCGAAATGCGAATCAACAGAGTGCCCAAGAAGCTCTGGGGAATGAAGATGGGGGATTTATTAGCCCAACACTCTAATAAAACTAAGGAGCCGAAGGCAATAATGCCAAAACTGGGCCCTAGAGGGGCCAAGGGGTTTGTGGAAGACGTGAAAAGATTAAGGTTTGTTCATTTAGATGTTCAAATATGGCTCGGCACTTACTAAATTCTTGGCCATATAGTGATGAAGGAGGCGGCCAGCCAAATGCCCAGCCGGAACGACTTGTTGTCCCTAAAAAGAGAGTAGCTAAAAAGACTGTTGGCGCCTCAGCCCGAGAGAGGATGCCCCCACCTCCTCTTCCGGCGCATCCTTCCAGTGGACTTAGCCTCTCCCCCGGAAAACCGAATCTACCACCTTCATCTTCTCCTGTTCGGTCATCATCCCCAGCGCGGCCCTTGCCCGCCAAGAAAACTGTTGGACGAACAACCCGAAAAGTTCCATCGAATAGCTCAATTACTTCAGCGTCAACTCGACCGTCATCCCGTGCGACAACGCGCTCCTCACTTGAAACAACTGCAACCAGTGCAGGCAGTAGCCAGGATGCCTTAGGGACGAGGGCTACCAAAAGCTCACAGGCAAAGGGCAAAGCACCAGCGACGATGACGACAAACACAGCAAATACCGGGTTAAAGCGGGGCGGAGTCAAAGGAAACCCGAGTTCAGGGAGTTTGAAAGAAAATAAAGTGGCTGGAGTGAAGGAAAAACCTTCTTCCTCTAAAGTTACCAAGAAAGAAGCGGCAGCTACGGGCGGGAGGATATTGAGATCAAGGAAATAAGCTCATTTGGGAAATCTATGGAGTTTGGAGTCGGAGAGCAGAGGATTAAGGTGTTATTCGATTGCATTGGCCTCGGGCAGGCTCATTCCCTCGGGCCATGGCAAGGAGTCAGATATTCCCAGCAGTGTTATTGGATTTTGGCTGGCGTAGGATGCCTCCTCCTATATCTGCCCTTTCCGTTACTTGGGCCTGCCGAATGCTTTCTCTTTTTGCTTTTAAATTTGTATTTCATTTCGGTTGGCTGGTGTATTTCCCCTTTGACTCGGACAGTTGTACAGTAGATGATACAGATGAAATGCCGGCGCAAGTGGACTTCCGTATTTCGAAATTGAGCTTCAGCCGATGAATAGTATAAGATTATGATTATATAATACGATTGAGATAGGGATCTCTTGGCCCGAGAACTTGAGGCACAAATCAAACCACTCAATTTCTCAGTAATATATAATTCTAGTCCCTGCAAACAAATTCGAACAATCAGGCGTGGGGCAAACTCAGGCAGAAGCAGCGACATTGCGATGAGGTTTCGGCTTTACATCGGTGACGGCTATCAGCAGATCTCCAATAACCTCAGGGCCCTTTTCTTTGGTCGCAGCCTCGATATCCTTCAGAGTTTGCTCGATCTCTTTCGTAGCTTCTTCTTCGGCTTTGGCGTTGGCACCAGAATGCTGTAATGCAGTTAGTTTGTTTTAGAACCCGTGCGGCAGAGAAGCGGATAAACCAACCTTGGACTCAAATTCTTTGAATTCATTCTCTTTCTGCTTTTTGTATTCTTCGATTTCTTTTTGAGCTTCGCTACGAGCATCCTTAACTTTTTGTGTTCGATCTGCGACAAGTTTAGCATGTTTCGGTGGATAAACACTGGGGGGTGGGGGGTAATGGAGGGGTTACGTACAAGCTCTCGCTAGAATGAGTATCGCCACCATCACCAGAGTTAGCAGCCATCAACCCTTCTTGAATAAGAAACAGATGTAAAGATATCTAAGAATGTCTGCTGTGGCTGATATGAGCTTCTACCTTTCTGAACTATCTTCTGGGCTTCCTTCTCGGCCTGTCCAATATACTCGTCAGCATCACCATCACCATCACCAATCATTCCCACAATAATCCCACAAAGCTTGGTCGTACGCACATCGAGGAGGGTCAGAATTCCAGCAGAGTTTTGAGCGGACTGTCAAAATAACTAAGTGAGCCTTGATATCCTTGATAGCCTCTAGAAGATAGAGCGAGGGGAGGGGTAAGGAAGGGTAAGAGATACCATGATGTTGACTTTTGTATGGCTCCGGGAAGTCGAGCTTTTTGATTGATCGATCTCAGGAGAGGGTTTTAAGAGGGTTTGTTGGAACCGAACGAAGGAACCAACGATCTATAAGCATAAAGGTAACGGTAGAACCTGCTCTTCCGTCTCCCTCTCATCTAGTTGGTTCTCAGGCGCCAAGCCTCACGCCCCTTGCAACCATCTCAGGGTTCCAAATCCCCTGGGTCTTTTCACTGCGAGATCAACGATCAACAGTCTACAGAGGGACCAGTTCTATTTACTTCAGTCTCCCTGTGAAACGGTAGAAGACTCGACTGCGAGCTCCATTCCGCTGGATCTGCCCTACCAACCTGAATATCACACGCGTTAAGAGGGCTCGACCTTGTCTTTCCTTGGTTGCCACCGCAAAGTCATAATTTGTACTTTGTTTACTGAGTATTATTTTTTTCCCTCTCTTCCTCGCAGCCCGATAAACCGCACACCTCCCTCTAGCTGTAGTTCACCTACACCTTTGCGCGCTGTTCCTCCGCCTAGCTATATTTACCCCTTACGTGTGGTGGAAGCGGGACGGTCGGAGACGGTGGGCAGTTCGGGTCCTCCTGGAACTTCGGGACTTGTGCCGGCCGGCTAGCAAGCTACGATGGCGGGTGGTAATATCAAGGTGGTTGTGAGGGTGCGGCCGTTTAATAGTAGAGGTACTTTCTGCCTTTCTCCTCGAGATACTGGTATGAGGTTGTGCAGGTACTCTGAGCTAACGCTACTGTGTGGACGGCCTGTCATGCGTGATATTTAGAGAAGGATCGCGGCGCAAAATGTATTGTTCAAATGAAAGACAGCCAGACGGTCCTGACCCCACCCCCTGGGGCAGAGAAGAGCGCCGGAAGTAAAGCCGCAAAAGATGGTGGTCCCAAAGTTTTCAATTTCGACAGGAGCTATTGGAGTTTTTCAAAGAGCGATCCTAATTACGGTGCGTCGGCTTTGGTTATAAGATAGGTCTCTCTGAGAATGTTCTAACAGATTTTGTAGCGGGCCAAGAGAACCTGTTTGACGACCTCGGAGGGCCGTTGCTGGATAATGCCTTTCAAGGTTATAATAATTGCATTTTTGCTTACGGCCAGACTGGATCTGGAAAATCATACTCTATGGTACAGCTCAGTTCTGCCTCATGCTTCTTTGGGAAATTTACGAGAGACATCTTGGGAGTGCATGCCATGCTAACCATTCATTGCGGTGTAGATGGGCTACGGGGAGGAATACGGTGTAATTCCGAAAATTTGCCAGCATATGTTTGAGCGGATGTGAGTTAACCCCCGGTGGTATATCGAACCGAAGGCGATCCAGAGCTGACCTTACTGCAGAACTACCCAGCAAACGGATCCAAATCTGAAATGTACTGTCGAAGTATCCTATCTAGAAATTTACAACGGTACAGTTTTGAGTGGCACTAGTTCTACCCATGCGTGGCTTCTGACTTTTTGGATAGAGCGAGTTCGTGATCTCTTAAACCCAAGCACGAAAGGCAACCTAAAGGTTCGAGAACACCCTTCATTAGGCCCATACGTTGAAGACCTTGCGAAACTCGTAGTGAGCTCCTTCAGTGAGATCGAGCACCTCATGGATGAGGGAAACAAGGCAAGAACAGTTGCTGCTACAAACATGAATGAGACATCATCGCGTTCGCACGCTGTATTTACTCTCATATTAAGTCAAAAACGGCATGACGTTGAGACGGGCTTTGATACCGAAAAGGTTTCCCGAATTAGCCTCGTTGACTTGGCTGGGTCTGAGAGAGCTACGTCTACTGGTGCCACCGGTGCAAGACTAAAGGAGGGAGCCGAAATCAACAGGTCCTTGTCCACACTGGGCCGTGTGATTGCAGCTCTGGCAGATCTATCCTCAGGGAAGAAAAAGAATGCAAACATGGTTCCCTATCGGGACTCTATCTTGACTTGGTTACTTAAAGATTCTCTCGGCGGTAATAGTATGACAGCCATGATAGCAGCTATCTCACCGGCTGATATCAATTTCGATGAAACCCTTTCTACCCTTAGATATGCCGATTCAGCCAAGAGAATCAAGAATCACGCGGTCGTGAACGAGGATCCAAATGCCAGAATGATTCGAGAGCTCAAGGAAGAACTACAACAATTGAGACAGAAGCTATCTGGTGGCGGTTCGATGCCGGAAGAGAACTACGCCCCAGATACGCCGCTTGAAAAACAAATTGTCACCATTACTACTCCTGATGGACAGGTGAAGAAGGTTTCGAAAGCCGAGATCGCAGAGCAATTGAATGCGTCCGAGAAGTTGCTAGGCGATTTGAACCAAACCTGGGAAGAAAGGTTGGAGAAGACGCAACAAATCCACAAAGAGCGCGAAGCAGCATTGGAGGAGCTGGGAATTAGCATAGAAAAAGGGTTTATCGGGCTTTCGACCCCAAAGAAGATTCCTCATCTCGTCAATCTCAGGTTGGCGATTCTCCTCATCTCTATTCGCAAGATAGCTTACCTATCCTAGTGACGATCCACTCTTGGCCGAATGTCTAGTCTACAATATCAAATCGGGAACGACATTAGTTGGAAACGTCGAAACTTCCACCACTGCTCAAATTCGTCTGAATGGCTCAAAGATTCTAACTGACCACTGCCGATTTGAAAACGAAAACGGTGTCGTCACACTAATTCCTAATCAAAAGGCTGCTGTCATGGTCAACGGGCTGAGGATTGACGGCCCCAGAAGGTTACGGACAGGTTATCGCATTATCTTAGGCGATTTCCATATATTCAGATTCAACCACCCGCAAGAGGCCCGCGCAGAAAGAGACAAGCTAAGGCAATCTGCCACAATGAATTCTGACCACCGTCACTCATTAAGCAATGGAATCACTATAGATGTATTAGAGAGGGCTGAATCTGAGACAAATGGCAGCAGGCCGGATTCTCCGGCTATGGTTCCAGCCAGCCGCGACATAGATTGGTCATTTGCTCAGAGGGAAGCAGAGGAGATGAGACACCGGAGTATTCGCAGGGGACGTCCCGATAGTCGCCTAGATTCAATAGACGATGAAACCGAATCTGTCATGTCTTTCCCGGGGATTCGAGAAAAATATGCCTCTGTCACCACCTTGGACGAACTCTCACTCGATACGGTGATTACTATGCCGGGGACTCCTCAGCAGGGCGAAGGTGAGGAGAGACTTAGACTCATAAAAGATGAGATGCAAGCCCAATTGGAGAAACAGAAAGAAGAGTATCAACAAAAGCTCAAAGCTACCGAGGAAGCACATGTCGAGATTGAGGAGATCAAAGCTGAGAGGGTCAAAATGCAGGAAAGGCTTGAATTGGCTAAGAAAGAGATGCAAGAGAAGCTGGAATTACAACGGAAGGAGTATGAAAGCCGACTCGAAGAGATATCGCTTTCTCCAAAGATCAGAGACCCTGAAGATGGTCTAACAGATATGGAAAAGAAGTTGGCCAGGTTCGCATTTGATCATTGGCGTAAGCGAAGGTATGTACGGATGGCAGAGTCAATACTACAACATGCTGCGATCTTGAAGGAGGCACAGATAATGAGCAATGAGATGGAGAAGTCCGTGGTATTCCAATTCACAATTGTGGACGAAGGCCACACATTTCAGTCGAGTTACGATTTAGTATTGAACGGGGTATCAGCTGAAGACGACGAGTTCCTTGACATGGCACGAAAACCCTGCGTCGGCGTCCGTGTGATGGATTTTGAGACCAATGTCGTTCATCTTTGGTCTTTGGAAAAACTGCAGAACCGTGTGGGCCAGATGAGACAAATTTACCAATACCTAGATAGGCCGGAGTATCTGCAGGTAAGACCACCTCCGGCTCCTTGGTATTGCCGCCTTCTTTTTACTAAACCTCTTGCGAAGCACCTCCGCCCCAGAGACCCGTTTTCAGAGCCAACCCCCCAGCAATACTCGTTGATTGGAGACGTTGATGTTCCCCTGACAGCAATATTCGAGTCACGCTCTCAGGATTTCGTACTCGATATCATATCTCCCCACACGGCAAGTGTGGTCGGAATCATCAAACTTGCGCTAGAACCTTCATCGGCAGAAGCACCCTCATCGACTCTCAAATTTAACGTTGTGATGCGAGAACTCCAGGGTTTTGCCGAACGGGAGGGAACATCAGTCCATGCTCAAATGTTCATACCCGGCATATCCGACGAGAGCGGTGCCACTACAACTGGTATGATGGCCGATTTTGACGAAGGGCCAGTGAAATTTGGAAGTACACATCCCATGAGTATGCCCCTCGGAGCTCCACTGAGAAATACTGCTCTTCGCGTGGCTATATTCGCAAAAATCACAAGCATGCATCTCGAGAAACTTATCAGTTGGGACGACATGCGAGACCACAAACCGACGTCACCACAAAAAAAACGAAACGCTCGACTGAACGAGACAGAGTTCTATACTGAAGAGAAGCATGACGTTTTCGCCCGCGTCCAAATATTGGAACTGTCTGAGTCTGGGGATTATCTTCCGGTTGAGGTTATCCAACAATCTGAAACTGATCCTGGGCTGTTCCAGTTACGCCAGGGGCTGCAACGTAGGGTCCAACTTAACCTTACGCATAATTCGGGAGACGCTTTCCAATGGAGCGATATTTCACAACTTCGAATCAGTCAAGTACGGTTGCTTGACCCCCGGGGGAAAACACCCGATATGTCATCGCCAACCCGCGAAATAAAACTCAATACAGTTTTAGGACCCGTGGTCAAGAAGAACCCCGATGGCACTGGTACAATCGGCGTTGTCGCCCAATGGGATTCCAGTCTTCATAATTCCATATACCTGGATCGAACCACGGCAGACAAGTACCGTGTCCAAATGAATCTCCGGTGGAATGTGGTTTCCGACAAGTTATCAGAGCCAATCGCCTTTTCACAGGACGTTTTTTCACAGGTGCAGCCTAGAGTACTTAAAAGCCCCAATAAATTCATGCAGTTGTGGAATAATAACAGAATTACGCATGCGAGTGTGGGACTTTTCCAGTTGGTTGTTCGGCCAGCTGCAGCTCGTAGGGCGGGCGATCTCTGGAGAATGAATACCATGCACCGATATGTGAAGGGAGAAGAATACCTTGGCGAGTGGACGCCTCGTGGTGTAAGTTTGGTGAGAGACTTCCTCAGAGCCAAGAGGAGAAGAATCAGGGCCGCTGAAGTTGAAAACGCCAAAGGGTTCTTAAGCTCTTTACCAGTAACCAGAAATGTGACCCCGAAGCCCGGAGCGGGGGAGCCCCTGGCAGAAATGCCTCATGAGGGCCCCAGAGAGATTCCGCCGCAGGAAGATTTTTATGATGAAGCCATGGAACCGAGTGAGGAAAGGGGCAAAGAAGCTAGTGGAGAACCTGAGTTAACAGATAATACGAAGATCACTGAGATTATTCAGGAATCCCCATCAACTGAAAACGTGCAGGATGAAAATGGGGCTCTAGAAGACTCGCCGGATTGGGCACCAGAATACACACCAGCAGAGACTCCGGCAGGAAGCTCAGGGGGGGGGTCGGAGGGCAGTCCAAGAGAGAGCCGTCAGAGGAGTCCGGAAAGGAGCCTAGCAGAAACGCCGGAAGGGGCATTAGTGAGGGGGTCAATTACGGGTGAAAGTGCTGCCCTGAGTGAAGAGGATCCGCATATACATGTACTACGAAGATATGTGGACTTGTGGTCCTCGTGGAAAGACCCCAGCGAGGTAGGCAGCCGATGTTTGCGAGTATGTTTGTGAAGGAAATATGCTGATGGAAAATGCCCACTCTAGAATATACTCGTACGACAGAACACGGAACCCCCACAGGATGCAGCTTGCTTTGCTGAGCCAACAGAAGCTGAACCTCCACGATTGATTGCTGAGGTCCGGCAGATTCCCAAAAGGTTTATTGATCCAAGTATAATTCAAAAATACACTATCTAATGTGCTCCCCTCCTGTATAGTACCTCAGTGTTGAAGTCAGGTTATCTGTTCATGCCAGATGAATCCAACAAGGCATGGATCAAGAGGTACTTTGAACTGCGGCGGCCCTATCTGCACGTTCACTCGATCACAGACGGAGAAGAAATCACTGCCATCAATCTCACCCACTGCCACATCGACCACAACCCTCATGTTCGAAAACTCCTAAGAAAACAGAACAATAATATATTCGCTGTGTACACGCAACTCAATACCTATCTCTTCGGGGCGAAGAGCGAACGAGAGATGATTGAGTGGATATTAAAGATAGATCAATCTCATTTTGACACCAACACCAGTAGGAGCAACACCCCTGCCGACGAAGAGAGGAGAGTGCCCTCGGGTTCGCGTTAATGAATATCGTACTGTGTCACGAATCATGGGGAAGGCGATCTCAAGATGATACGGCAGAAATGAGTGTTTGTGCTTGCGTTTTTCTTTTTCTTTTTTCAAAAAGGGTATTCAAGGCTTCTTTGTTCCTGTTTTTACTTCTTACAGAGCCGACTGTTCTTTCGTTTCTCAGTTTGTCTTTCGATAAAGCTTTAGAGTTCGGCGTTTAATTATTTCCTTTCTCCTGGGAGGGCTTTCTGCGGAGGCGGGGGACATACAACCGGTGAGGTTGCGTGTGGCACTCACTCATCGTACAGATGAGAGGGGGTTAGGTGGGCGAGGGGAAATCACGCTCCTGATCTTCTAGTCAGGCTGGTTGTGCCATGATAAATAACGGAAGCAGTGTTTTTTTCTCCTCTTCCTTTTTTCTCTCCCCCGCTTCTCTCCCCCTTCCCATTTACCCTTTAAACGTTTTCAAATCAGTTTACTCATCAGAGTAACCCTTCGTAAAGCACTACTTTCGGTATTGTCTAACGAAGATGAACACGATGATTATGATAATAGTTATTACCTTCCAGAAGATACCCACTACAGTAGTTGCACTGTAGCAAGGTTTACTATTCAAGGTTTAGCCAACACATTACTACTATACAAGTACCATGTGATGAACATCAGTTATAAGACAAATAGTCCACCTATAGCCCACGATACCCTTTATCACATAGTTGCCATGTTCTCCCCCATCACAAAACCTGGCATAGCATAACATTACCCCTCAGCTCTCTATTCGTCTATTAATAAGCTGAGAAAGTACAGTATCAAGTCCTCGGCGGAAACTCCTTCCCTCCACCCCCGTGAGAAAAGTATTTCTGGCTTCCTCACCAACTCGCCGGGAAGCCAAGAGGGTTTGTGGCGGTGAAGTTTCCGTATAGTATTCAACCTGCAACAGTGAAACAACTCTCAAATCTGCAAAGTTAGAGGGGAAGGGCTTGGTAAATGGCATTGTCCAGGTTTAGTAACTTGTTATGTGGGCGGGGGCTTAGACGCCTTCTTGTGTTATGGCTGATGATCCACATAACAAACAGCTCCCTAAGCTCTCCTTCTCAAACCTCCACTTCCCTCTTTCCTACAAAGATTCAAATTTATCTTTTTCACACCGTCATACGTACCGTACCGTACTCTGACCGTGATTGTATCGTATTTTCTATTTTTCTCATTTTTCTCCCCTTTTCATACAGATATACCGTGTCTTGTCTTGTTGGCGCTCGGGGCCGATTGTATACCGGGTTCTGCCTGTCTACAGCTAACTAGAAGAGGAGGGAAGACCTCCCTATTCCCCTCGTCACAAAAACATCTACAAAGCATCCTTCTCGCTCTTCGTGATACCTTCTTTATTTTGCTCCACAAAGCGAAGAAAGAAAGCAAGGCAAGGCGAAATGACCTTTAAAAGCATATTCAAAAAGGACGGTGGTAGTGGCGGCAACAGCAAGAAGGACGGCGGGTCAACAACACCACCGCAACCACCATCACCACCACAAAATCCCGTATTCACCTTCATCCGCAGCGATACAGTAATGAACCCCACCTCACATCCCTCCTCCTCCTCTCCCCCTCTTCTCCATCCTGATTACTAACATCCCTTCCCTCTCCTTTTCCCAGAACACCCGGGACGTCCTAAACCTCAACGATCACAACCACAACCAGCAACAGCAACAGCAACAGCAGCAAGATAAAGGCCGCCTATCACTCGACCGCCCACACTCCTCCTCCTCCGGACGCCCGAGATCTCCCCTATCCGGCGGTAAACTGAGCTTCTCTACCCTGTCCCCCCGGCGCAGATCCAATTCGTCGGCGCACGTGCCCGCGGACTTACCCAGCATCTCGAGCACCGGCGATAAAGAAGAGCAATGGGAGCTGCGGGCAGCGAAACTTGCTCAGAGCGGGCAGCCGAGTCCCGGGATTGTGCCTAAGGGGTATGATGGTGAGCAGGTGGTTGCTAATAGCGATGTAAGCTCCTTCCCTCCTTCCTTTCTTTTCCCTTTTCCCCCTTCCATTTTTATTATTTTTATTATCTGGGAGGGAGGGTTTTGCGGTGATTTTTTGGTTGGTTGGTCGGCGGGTCGGTTTTTAGTTAATTGGTTGGATGCGGATGGATGATTGATGAGCGTGCGTGTGTGTGGGGTACGATAGGATAATATTCAAGAGGCGATCCGATTACATGAGGCCGGAGGTATGTTTATGTTTAGTTTTATAATCCCTTGCCTTTTTTTCTTTTTCTTTTTTCTTTTTTCCTTCCTTTCCCCTCGATTTTATACGAAGACTTGACGTACCTTTCTATCCCATCCTATCATGAACACAGGTCTTGCGCGATACCCGCATGATGGACATATGTTTGGTTGATCGGGGGAACACTACCACGATATGATGGATGGATAGATGGATAGAGTACGGTAAAAGCTAACTCTACGAAAACAGAACTAAAAAAGTCTACTGCAATCTTCGGACGTCTCGCAGATCCGAACGGTCCAAACAACCCACTATCTCAAGTTCTCTATGGACTCGCCCTCCGGTAAGGAAACCCCTCCTCCCCCCCTGCCTCCCCCAATTACGATCACCACCTAACATAATGTAAAATCCAGTCACGGCTGGGGCATAGAACCAAACCTCCCCCGCGCACTGACCTACCTCCAATCCGCCGCGCGCAATTCCGCCGCTGTGGAAGAGCTAGCCCTAAAGGCTGGCATGAGCAAGGGCGGGAGCGCAAAAGGCGAGCTGGTACTCGCGATATTCGAACTGGGGAACTGTTTCCGCCACGGCTGGGGCGTGGAGAAGGATCCCGTAGCGGCGCGGGAGTACTACGAGACGGCGGCGAACCTTGGGGATACGGATGCCATGAATGAGGTCGCCTGGTGTTATCTGGAAGGCTTCGGGTGTCGGAAGGATAAGGTTCGTTCGTTCCACTCTTTTTCATTCATTCGCTGCCCACTATTCGCTCGATTGGATTTTTCGAAAGGCAAAAAAAGAAAGGAAAAAGGAAAAAAGAAACGACTAGACGAGAAAGAGGAAGAAGGGTGTAGTAGAAAGAAAGATCAAAAGGGAGAAAGAAAGAAAGAAAGAGGGGATGGATGGAGGGAAGAGGGGGGGATTAACCGTTATATCCTTCTCCCACTTACCTACATACCCACATTCATACATACATACATAACACAAACCCCATTTCTGCCTGCTTTCCCGTTCACCATTTCGCTCCCCTTTCCTTTTCTGCCCTCTAGCATGGCAGCTACATACGCCATGCTAATGCCATGCTCATGCCATGCACCGCAACTCACTCTATCTATCTATTTATCTAAAATGCAGGTCACAAACTAACAGACCACTCCAACCACCAGATGAAATCCGCAATGTTCTACCGTACGGCGGAAAAACAGGGCAATAAGATCCTCGGAAATACTTGGTTTGTTTTGCTCTCCCCTCCCCGATCGATCTTAGAAGGAAGAGGAGGAGGATAGGGTATGAAAGAGTAGGTAATAATAGGATAGGGCTAATAGATATAATACGGTGGACAGGATATATAAGGACAAATACATGACGGGCGATTAAATATATAGATCGAATGGATAGGGTAGTGCGGGGGGGGAAAGGAGGGGTTTTCGATTTCTAAATTTTCTCCATTTCGATTTTCCGATTCCCCTCTTGTTGCTCATCGCGACTTGCTGTCTGCTTCCTTGCTTGTCTTGTGTAGCGTAAAACAAATATCCACAATATTATGATACCAATTAAATGTTAGTAGAAGAGAGGAAAAAAATCCCTTACTTGATTGAACACGCTATGATACCAGACCCAAAGCGTTCTATCTATTATAATATTATTATTAGACTATCAAAAAAAAAAAAAATACCCGACCATCCCTACACCTTACTGCCCACCGTACTCCACAAGCACCAGTAGTAAACATCAGAGTACGATACGATATTTACCGGTATCATACTTCACCGGAAGTCACAGCCCCAAAGCCAAGACCCCCAGAACTTTCCCCTCGTGGATTTAAAAAAAAAAAGGCAGGGATTGGCGGGGGAGGGGGGGGGGGGAAGAAAAGAATGAACCAGGGCCAAGAGTACTGTACATTTTTTCATTCAGCCCCCCCCTTTTCTCCACTGAGACAAAAAGTTACAGTTTATGATGTGATATGATACTAGGAAAGGCAAGTCCAACGTTCCTAAAAACCTAATCATTAGTAGCTATGATATGATGATACTTTTGTAAGGTTATCATAACTGACCTTACTACGATAACTAACTATATTTGGTGCACCCCGAACCCCGGGGCCCAAAAATACAAGCGATCGCTCCCGGCCCCTAAGACAGGAACGGTACATAACGATTTCACTCTAGCCTCGCCTCGCCCTATCGTACTGGACGTACGCCCTGCCCTACGCATCTTTTCAGCTCGATTCTTGCCCTCTCCCCCAAGCACAGTTCGCTGTGACCGATCAATTGATTCATTTCATTTCACTTCACTTGGAACACTCGAATTCAGTAGAAACCTAATATTATTATCTCTCTACCTTCGTACAAAAAGTAACCTTAAAGCAAAACCACTTGCCCTCAAATATGTACCCGCAGTGAGAAAAAAAAGGAAAAACCGAACCAGTGATTTTTGTTACTCAAAACTCCACACAACCCTACCGCATTAGACGAATAAAATAAAAATAAAAGCAAATGCGTAAGGAAAAATTGTGTTCAAGTTAAAAGACAAGAATGGAACGAGATAGACATAAAAGAGATCGCCTTACTCATAACGTCGTGAAGCTTCGTAACTTCGTAGCTTCGTAACGGCGTAGACATCGTAACCTCGTTACCTTCGTGATTGGAATAAAAGAGAAAAAAGAGCAAGGCGAAAAGCAGACAAACAAGGCAAGCAAGGCTCAAAAAGCAGAAGGGAAAAAAGGAAAAAAGAAAAAAAGAAAACCACCATTTCCAGACCCAATGTGTGCCCTAGACGAATTTACAAAAATGAAACGGTAAGGGAAAAAACAGAATTCGAAAAAACCGCTAAAAGCAAAAAACTCAAAAAGGCCACCATAAAGGGACCAAACCTGGGTAACCCGCCACAGGTATATATCCTTATCAAGAAATGAAGAAAAATAATATACCGTGGAGAATGTATGCGAGGAAAAAAGAGTTTTTAAACAAGAAAAGAAAAGAGAAAAAAACTTCAATCCAAAAAGCTCAAGTGAAATAAAATAGGAGCTAAGGAATAAGAAAGAGAAAAAAACCAACGCAAAGCTAAAAATCAAAAAGACCAATTTCAAAAAAAAAGGAAACGAGATCAAAAACCGCTATGCCAACCCAAGGGCCTTCCGTCAATGCCGCCCAAATGATTCAATCAATCATCAAAAACCACCGCCCAATCTTTTCATCACAATATCTTCACACAAACACAACGCCACCCGACAGGTAATAAAATATACGGGAGGACAAATAAGAGTACACCACATATCACGATCAATAAAAGCTGCTTCAAAACAAAGGAAAAAGTATTGTAGAGGGTGTAATGTGGGAGGCCTATCCGACCGGCAACGTCTACGCATAGACAACCAAGGGAAGGATGAAAGGCACAGGATATAAAACAAAGGAAATGTCAAGCATGTGGGTGAAGACCCAGTCGATCAACTGTCGGTCCATGTAGATCACGGAGGGACGGCGATGAGGAGAAGGTGGGATTTCATGAATCCAGTCCCCAAAAATATAGGGAAGCAAGTACGCAAGGAAAGAGACGATGGCGTCAGGTGCGTTTGTGGGTGTCTCAAAGTCTCCATATTTTTTTTATTCATCGGGAGAAGAAAAAGAGTAGTAGGAAAGTGAGTTTATACGGCGCTGTCGCCATATCCGCCAGCCTCAACGCCGTCGGAGGAAGCTTGTTGAGCCTGCTGAGCCTGAGCACGCTGAGCGAAAGCAGCAAAGCGACGGACAACCTCGGCATCAACCTTATCCCAAAGAAGCGAGCGAGTATAGACATCAGCGGCAGTAGGCTTGTTTCGCATGGAAGCAAGACCTTCTTCCAAATGGCGCCGGTTTCGAGCAACGGGTTCGGGATCGCGAAGGAAGTTGTTCGAGGTAACATCGGTGTATTCAGCAGCTGTCAGCTGCATGAACGAATCGTGCTGCTGTTCAGCCGAGGGTTTGTCCAATCGAGCGTTCAACATTGCCAAAGAAGAGTCGAGTCCAACCATCTGGGATACAGATGATTTCGCAACCATCCAGGTGTCCGAGGTGGTAGAAACATCAGCAGCCTCAACACGCCCGGCTTCTATTGGAGCAACACCGGCATCCTGGAAGATGTTGTTCAAAACATCTGCTGAAGCAGACTGCAGCTGCTTGGGAATTGGTGGAAGTGAGGGAACAGAAGTCTTGGAAGAAGCAACGAATGCACCACACAAAAGAAGCTGCAAAAAAACATTAGCGTCAACACCAAATGAACAAATGTAGGATATGAACTCACAATAAGCAACAGACCGGGAGCGGCAGCTGGTTTCTCGGCGTCGCGTGGCTGAACCTTCTCGGATTTGATCGGAGCGATGTCGGAAGACGGGATGGACATGGGGTCATTCCAGTATTCCGGAAGATCGAAGTCGGAATCAAGGCCGAAGGTGTCGCTGAATCCAGACGAGGTGGGGGCATGAGCCATAGGGGCACGGTCAAGAGCCTCCTGCATCTTCTGGACTTGACCCTCGAGGTAAGTGTTCTTCTTGCGAAGGTCACGGGTCTCAATAGTGTGCTCGCGAACGATATCCTCCTTCTCCATCTGGAGTGTCTCAGCCTTGTGGGCAATGAAGTCACGCTCCCGCATCAGGGTCTCCATTCGTTGATGCATCTGCTCCTCCTGCATCGACATGGCGTTGAGCTTGTCCTCAAGATCTTGGATAACAGCACTATGTAACTTCTTCTCCTCTTCCAAACGCTCAGTATGCTGCTTCTTTCGTTGCCGTGAGTCGAGACTAAATTTAGTAGGGTTAGCTATATAACAAACAAAACAAAACAAATTCCAATTTGGGTTAAAACGAAACAAAAGGGGAGGGTTGAAACATACGCAGCTTGTCGGTTCCTGAGTAACCGCTTCTGTTGCTTCAACTCCTTGATCTCGTTATCGTCCTGAGACCGCGCAATCAACTGGTCAATGTTCATCAAGGTCCTCTCGGCCGGGATATCGAAGCGAGCATTCTTCTTTCGGATCCCATCTCGTCGCATAACATGTAGCGGGGAGTGAGCGCGGGGAGCGGGACTCTGTGGCCTCATCCTCTTCTGCATGGGTTGCGAATCATGACCCTCAGCACCCGAAGCCTGTGCCCAATCCTTCTGAGCTGGTGTCGAAGGAATGGAAGAGACTGCACCAGAACCCTGGAATACTGTGGCATGAGGGGTGATGTGAATGTCACTACCAAAAGCACCAGCCGGGCCGGCACCCCCGATAGCAGGAGCTAGGTATGCCGAGCCATCTTCGAAAGCTGTGTTAGGGAAAGCATTGTTGTCGTAGACAGTAGGAGTGCACGAACCCGATGCACCATTAGATGACCACGAGCCGTTCTGTTGGGCAAACGCGGGTTGAGCCTGCTCAAGTTTAATGAACGGGTTGTTTGTTCCGTTACTGTGTTCGAATGTTGCTGCTGGTACTGGTGAGTTATCGTCTGCTGGACCCGCAGACAGACCCATATCGTGATCCTCAAAATCCCAATCATTTGAAGGTGAAAAGATGGCGTTAGTCTCAAGAAGGGAAGGTCGTCGTCGGTCGATAGGGGACATGTCGAGGGCGGAGTCGAGGAGGTTGTTGTTGTCGAGTATGTTATCGTCTAGTATTGATGAGTCGTCATCGTCCAGCCACTGCTGCTGCTGCTGCTGCTGCTGCTGCCGCCGTGTATCGAGGGAGAGGTTATTCTGTTGAATGTAGTGATCCATGTTGTAGTGGAATGCCGAAGCCATTATCGTTGTGGTCGTGTATTTATGCTAGAGAGGGAAGGGAAAGGAAGAATAGGATCAGGAGAGGATTGTGTGGGGTAGGAGTATAGTAGGGTAAGGTGGTTGTGGGAGAAATCTAGAAAGGTAAATAATAGTAAATACGGGTACAAAAGACGGGTTTGTTGAAGGTTTATTTATTGTAAATAAATAAAAATATCTCGTTGAGGGCGACGGTCTATAACAGACAAATGGGTCGACTTAATTCACGTTTGCTAACTATCTGAGGAGGGGGGAAAACGAACAAGAGAAAACCGCGTTCCAATCTGCCGCTATATATTGTTCAGGTTCAGGTGGGAAATACCGAATGGGAATGGAATTGGGGAAGGGGGGGG
>Ga0307509_10001896_pt1 | contig 34550 bp, 35 predicted proteins | sample 10_EM_MG_FD_202245 | JGI IMG/M metagenome (GOLD analysis project Ga0307509, IMG submission 202245) | Populus trichocarpa ectomycorrhiza microbial communities from riparian zone in the Pacific Northwest, United States - 10_EM | ecosystem: Host-associated > Plants > Roots > Unclassified | place...
GATAAAGCCTTCAACTTTCCCCATACATTGTAAAGATGGTTAACAAGACTATCTCCAACGTCTTGATTTTCAGCGATCGTTAAGCGAATTTCTTTGGTACCAGGTTTCAATTGTAGAGCTAATGCCATGGCCTGAGAACCCGGCTGAGAAACAGATATATGGGCAATGGCATCCATGACAGAGCAGGTGCGAACCTTTGTTCGCGGCGCCGGGGAACCCTTCGACGAGCTGGACGGTGGTTCCCATCACTGTTACTGGTGTGATTCCAACAACATGTACGGCTAGCGGGCAGTGCAGGTCTGAGGATCTTGGCTGAACTGTATGCTAACCTATCCCTCTCCTCTCCTCTCTTCCCTAGCATTCGTCACTAACGGGGTGGATAGACAACCAATCTTCCGATAATTGTTTCCCCGCCGCCTGGCATCCCCGTTACAGTAAGTCAATTTTCCCGAGTATCTAGACCCCGAGAGTTCATTTTCCGATTAATCAATTGACTCAGACCGTGAGCAGTGTTGTTCCCATCGTGGAGACTGGCATCACTGTGAATGTGCCAACCGGCCTGACGAAAAGTCATACCTCTTCGCCCCCGACTGGTGGGAATTCTACTAGTATGGATGCTTCAGGAGGAGGTTCTGCTACGAAATCTGGTAGTACACCTACTGGCGGTACCGGTGCTACTACGAGATCAGGTAGTGCACCTACTAGCGGCACCGGTGCTACTACGAACTCTGATAGGACACCTACTAGCCGTGCCGGTGCTGCTACGAAATCTAGTAGTACACCTAATGGTGGTACCAGTGCTACCACGAAAGCTGGTAGTACACCTACTGGTGGTACCGGTGCTGCTACGAAATCTGGTAGTACACCTACTGGCGATACGGGTGCTGCTGCGAAATCTGGTAGTACACCTACTGGCGGTACCGGTGCTGCTATGAAATCTGGTAGTACACCTACTGGCGGTACCGGTGCTGCTGCGAAATCTGGTAGTACACCTACTGGCGGTACCGGTGCTACTACGAAATCTCGTAGTACACCTACTGGCGGTACCGGTGCTGCGAAATCTGGACGTACATCTACCGGCAGTACAGCTGCTGCTGCGAAATCTGGTAGTACACCTACTGGAAGTCCCGGTGCTGCGAAATCTGGTAGAACACCTATCGGCGGTGCCAGTGCTACTACGAAATCTAGTAGTACACCTACTCGCGGTACCGGCTCTAGCTCTAGTAGTGGTTCTAGAGGTAGTTCTGGTGGTACCGTTGATCCCACCGCCACCACCACCCCTCCCGGTGGATCTACCAGTGTTGCAGCTAGGAATGGCGGGAGCATGGTTGCTGTCGTGCTACTTGGGTCGCTTGTGGGGCTTTTGGGATCAAGGTGATGGATAATAAGGTTAGGATGGGCGTGGTACGTTTTAATGTACTTTGGTAATGGTTAATGCTTATTAGTATTGAGATTTAAAAGTGTAGCTGCGTATTAATGAGTATTGAGCAGCGTGGCCTTTGTGCCAATGTGGAAAAGGCGTAGCTCCTTGACCCGACACTACCGAGTTTGTTGATATTCGTTTGTGTTGGGATGTGTGTGTGATACGTGTGTGAGGTGAGATGTTCGTTAATGACTAGTCGTACAAGAGAGAAGACTACTTAAAGGAAATCCCATGCCAAGCCCACTCCCGCACAACCAATGATCGACCTAACCCATAGACATGACCTAAGTGGGTAGCCGTACCTCAACATATCGTAGAGCTAATAGAGCTAACAGTTTGGTGGTAAGGGATTACCTCACGATTGATTGACAAGGAATTGAAGAAACCAAATCACTTGCAAATTATTACCAACTTATTTGGTGTGGGATTAAATCCTTAGAAGCGACCACCCACCGATGACAGCGAGCTCTATCACCACCACACCAATGCTTGTAAAGACTGTAAAAACAAGAAAAAGCGGTATCTAGGGGAGCTCAATTCCATTATATCCATGAGCTCTAAAAGGAGGCACCGCCAGCCCGAAGTGACTCTGGAGTGAGAAAGGTAAAAATCTTCGCCATGGGCGTTCGTATATACTTTAATACACAAAATATTAGGGCTATAAGTATAAGTACCGCCTTGTCTTGCATAAGAGGGGGGCGTCTAGTAATTCTAGCAGCCAGGATTCCATAAAACCCCCAATATTGCTGCCATTGTTATCGCTATAGCACATTTACATTCAACACGCTTTGGACAACCCATGGACCTCCTGCCATATCCGGGGATGGAAGAAACCGAATCTGGCCCAGAAAAGCACTAGTGGGCCGGGGAGAACATGCACGAGGGAGCTGTAAAGTTCCCATTGAAACGACCGGAGATCGATTCCAACACTGCGAATATAAAATGCGGCCGAACTCCACTCTTCGGGGCTCTCAAGCACGGGCACGAAGGGGTAGTAGAGTTACTATTGGAGTAAGAGGATATCGATCCCAACATTGCAGATACTAAATGTGGGGGGGACCCCACTCTAGTGAGCGGCACGGCTCGAGTATGAGGGAATGGTAAAGTTGATATTGGACTGAGCGGATCTCAATCCCAACACTGCAGACACCCAAGACAACCTAACACCACTCGGGAGGGCGGCAGAGAAAGGACATGAGAGAGTAGTAAAGTTACTATTGCAATAAGAGGACATCAACCCCAACACTTCAGACACCAAATACAGCCAAACGCCACTCTTGTGGGCCATAGAGCGCGGGCATGAGGCAGTGGTAAAGTTGCTGCTGGAACACGGGGACCTGGATCCTCATATACCAGGCCCAAACGGCCAAACAGCACGTGAGGTGGCTGAATTGCGAGAACATGAAGGGATTGTGTAGTTGCTCTGGCAACATAAACCTTCCCCTTCATCCCCAAGGTATCCTGCACTCGAGTCCTCAGACTCAGACCAACACTCCCTTCAGAAACCGATTGACTCGAGTGATCCAGGCTACATCTTGGTCTAGATTGTTATCATAGTGATGAACCTCGCTGGAATCATAATCATTATACGTGCAACTGAAGCCCACTTCTGCGCTATCGCTCATGCAGAGTGAGCAAAACAGGACTGAGTTTTGTTGGGTTCGGAGTTGGGATGCAGGGGCAGGGCAATCAATTGTGTAATATAGCAGATATAATGGTTAAATTTAACGAGTTTCCCATTGTGTTTTTCCTATAATACCGGTACTCTTGAACACTCCCGGATTCCTGCAGACGGGTGAACCTCTCCTAATGACCATGCCTTGCATACACGTGTCCGGGGCAGGGATGTTTGAGTTATTGTGATGGTTATGCTCTTTGCTGTTTCGGTTTTGTGTTTCCTGTCGGAGGTCGCACAATAGAAGCCGGAGTCGAAGTACAAAGGAATGGGACTGATCAGTGAAAGAAGGAGGATAGTCGCTGTCTGCTTGATTGTCTATAGACGTGCCTAAGACAGCCGTACTTATAGTAGTGCGCAACATGAATATACATCAATATGACTCGGGTCATTTCCCAGATTCTGACTTCCTAAGCAGCCAAGCAGTTAGCCTAACACTTCCGCATCTGTCATCACACCGAGGTGATATTTCCGACAGTGAGAGTGATTAGATGAGTGATAATCTATGATTATTGATAGCCTCACCCAAGAAATTGAGTTAGTTCATTTTCAATGCCCGTGCCCAATGTATGATAAATTACTTTACTTCTCAAAATGCCAACTCATAATCTCACCCGGGCTCAGGTTTTCTGCAGTGTTCTCAACGGTCAGGGGGCCCGTAGGGCCTATTGAGCTAATGCCAAGAGCCCTGGACGGGAGGGGACAGCGAAAAGTGGTCCGTTCTCGTCAGAGCCTTAACCCTTAACAGCGCCAAAGCCTGTCCATTCCATCACTAACCTTTTTCCCTCTTTTTTCCTTTTTCCTCTCTTTGTTAAGTCCGTGGATTGATTTAGGTACTAGTACTAGACCGGGGCTCCATCCCATCGCTAACCTTCATACCAGCATTATACGTTTGCCACATACCGCTAGCCACATCTCCCATACCGGCACTTTCAACTCTTCAAATCATCATCTCCCTTCACTCCCTCCGCTCTCCAAGGAAGAAGAGTGGTTCGAACCATTATCAAACGCCGGCCAATTTACGACAGCGACAAAAAATCACAACATCCGTCTATTTATTTACTTACAGCAATAACCACTGGGAGATTTCTTTCTTGTGGATTCCACAAGTTTAATACCTGCTACAGAATCCCAATATGCCTTCTGCGTCCTTGTCGGGAGTTGAGCCTAACTCCTGATCCCTCAACCCCCTCCCTTGAGCGCAATATTGGCTGCAAAGACCGTGAATACACATCAGCACAAAAGTTTGCAAGCGTGAGAAATCCTATCATTTCTCTCCAATTTATGACCTACAACTACCCCCTTCACGATGTTAACGTATCCAAATACTAACATCCTTCATCCTTCGCCTCTGCTCTCACTTTCTAGTTGTTTCTAGTGCGTTTCCAGTTTTGTCCGGTCCCGATAAAAGAGCGGTTTTTGACAGACACGGAGATCCACATGTTCGAGGGAGAGATCTTACTCAGGGAGTCGTTCGACCATTTTGTTCTCTGGAGGTTGTTACAGCAGACGAGAGGAAAGACTCTAGCTACAGTAGTATGATATGATACTCTACTCCACCACTACGGCGTATAACTCTTCCAACGACTGACGACCGAGCGGCGAAATTCTACTGGATCCCAATTTATGACAATCAAAGCAAAAGAGTAGAGTACGAGTACGTATCATACTCGGGTATAGAGCTGGGTGATGGGACAGACTGGGATTAGGAAACCTATGCATCCCCATAGGTTTCCTCATCCCTGTCTGTCCGATCACCTACATCCATACCCGAGGAGAGTATCATACCTGACATCAAGGACTCACGCCAACCCAATACTACCTCCCCTCCTCCAAATACCCCAACCGAAACATCAGGAATTCTCCAGAACTGTGAACACGACTCCCCGCTCGCTTCACATAATATTAAGAATTACCCATTGATTATCACCTTTGTTTTCCTCACCTTTTATTTATTCCTCTCACCTTTTTCTTCGGATTATTCTTAACTTAGACTACCTCCTTTCGTCAGGGAAGACAACGGGGGAGAGAGCGCAACGAGCCGCGGTTGAACTTGGAAATTGTCACAATAGTTGTGTGGGCGGCCACCCCACCACCACCATCACCACCACCACCACCGCCGCCGCCGCCGCCAATCCCCGAGCCAGAACGACTTGCGGGGAAGGCTTCTACGGTTGCGTTTCTCCTATTTGTTACTCCCGGTATGGGAGCAAGCGAATGGATTGGGACAGACAGACGTACATGGAGGGAGGGAGGAAAACGGACAGGCGTGGGAAGTGTGGATGGAAGGATTAAGAGAATCTCATTATAACTTGCTCCTGTCAACCCCTCTCCTGGGCAAGCCATGTTCTATCCCGCCCGCTCCACTACTAAACTCGGGTACCGGTGCTACGGCTTTCTCGACCTGTAGCTATCCCCCGACACTTTTTACTCCCACTCCTTAAGTTTGCTTTCGTTTTTATTCTTACCTTTATTATCATCATTCTAGTTCTTTTTTCCCCATCGGAAATGAGTACAGTACGATACTGTATCGGTAGTGTTAGTCTATAACTGACTGAATATTTCGCTTTCAGACCATTCCCGCGTTCGCAGAGGGTGGAGAAAAAGTCAGTACTCTACCGATACAGCACTGCCCATCGCTCTTCACATTACCGGCAACCTGGTTTGACAGCGTTGCTCCCCCTGGAGAACAGTACAATTCTACAATTGCGGTAACGGTTTGAGCTTACTAGGCATTTTGCTCAGAGTGTTGGGCAGTTGTGATCCTCACTCTGACTATCAAGGTTTCCTGCGTATAAATACAACTAGAAACCCCTTCAGACTTTCACGCAAATGGGGATTGCTTTTTTTTGTTTCTCTTCTCCCTTTTGCCCTCCTTTCCCCCCCCTTCAAACTAAATTTTCCCGCTAATTTTTCTCGGATAGGTTTTTGCTAGAATTAAGGTCACCGGAATGTCCTGGAATTGTAAACTATAAGAGGCCTGAAATCTTCAGAGGGATTTCCCATACGTCAAACATCGTGGCCGTGGAAAAACTGGAATTACTAGAGGGTTGGAAATATCGGAGGTTTCACTATAGATATACTCGCCCAAAATAAAAGTCTATCCACGACATTTACCCAAATTAGAGTATTATACAAGTGGACGCCATCTGTTGCCACAAGTGAAGTTAAGTGCAGTTCTGAACCGCGCTCCCGGCGTGTAAGTATGTAAAGGTCGGGGATAGACTTTTTTTGGGCGAGTAGTGTACCGGTAGTTGTTGTCGAGGTCTAGCGGCACAAGCCGAGTGTAACGGTAATGCAGGAGGCACTCCGGGAATACTTTGATAGGTTGATTTCCTATTCAGAAGGCTCCTAGCGAGTTCCCAACCTGATCCATCCGTCCACAAGGAGGAACCGAGAACTGCTAGTTCTCACAGTGGCCCGGCCACCCCCAGAGCAGAGGGTAGCACTTAAGCGAGTCGGGTTAGAAGACTTTGACTTGGTTGCAACCTTCCTGTCAACCGTCCCTTCGTGCGTCCCGATTTTCACACACTTTTAGGGTTGAAATGTAGAGTACGTAGGACACTTGGAATACTGTCTCACATGATCCACTAATAGAGATCTAGGTTTCTACCAGCTGCCTTAAATATCGAGGCAATCTTATGTGAATCAACAATCTATCGGAGACGGGAAAGACTAAGCAAAATGACTGATGGGTCAGAATTGGGAGATGTTTGTGGTGCGACGATCCCACGAATAAAGACGCAAAATGGGGATAAATCGAGACTCGGGATTGCGGCATTGATGTGGACCAGTCATGCAGAACAGCCGTTGCAAGCGGATGAGCTCAGCCACGCCCTTGCAGTCGAGCTAGGTTCCACGGGCTTCGATCCTGGCAACATCCCTTCGATATCGCCATTGGTTAGCTGCTGTCAAGGGTGATAGCTGGAATCCCATAGTTGTTAGGGTATGATAGTTAGTTTGGGGTACGACCGGTTTAGGGTCGTGACTGCCACTTGGGGGTTTTTCCCGTTGTGTGGGTTTTTCCTGTTTTGTGTGTTTGCGCGCTCTCTTCTGTATCTAGTCTGAGCTACCGGTAGAGTGCTTCCTGTATCGTACATCGAACATCCACATCGTTATCATCACATACCAGAACCACCACCGACATGCTTTTCTCCGTGCTTCGCGCCGTTGCCTACGGTACCCCGGTCATCATTGGGTTGTGAACGAGCTGCCATCAGAGTGTCGCTATCAAAGGGCTTATTGCTGTAGATAAGGAAGCATCAACTGTTCGATTGATCTATTTCACCCTCCAGGAGTATCTTTCCGCCCATCCCGATATATTCAGTAGACCTCACTCGGCAATGGCGGAAATCTGTTTGACTTATCTGAGCTCACGACAGGTGAAAGCCTTTTCGACCTGCCCTTCTCCTAATACCCCGAAAAAAAACCCTTTCTAGAATATTGCTCTGTGTACTGGGGAGTCCATGCGAAAAGGGAGCTCTCCGACTACGCAAAATCACTTGCCCTAGAGCTATTAAGGGGGCATTACGGCCAGATACTGACCAAAACGCTTTTAGCGCGAGGAGGGAGATTGGATCTTGGGGACTTTACTACTTGCTTTCCGTTTAGTGGGCTACACTGCGCATTGTTCTTCGGAATTATTGAAGTTGTAGCCGGTTTGATAGAGATGGGGTGTTATGATATCGACGGAAGAGATTTTTCCGGCTGCACGCCACTTGCATGGGCTACTCATAATGGACATGTGGGAGTGGTGCAAGGCTTACTCGAGGGGGAAGAGGTCAACCCTGCTAAGCCAGATAATAGCGGTCGGACACCGCGCTTGTTTGGCGTTAAGGGGACGTGAGTAAGGGGTGGAAATTCTGCTCGGACGGGAAGAGGTTAGTCCTGACAAGCCAGATAATGACGGCCGGATGCCGCTCTCGTACACGGCTTGAATGGGCACGAGGAAGTGGCGAAAATACTACTCGAACGGCAAGAAGCTAATCCCGATAAACCTGATAATGACGGCCGGACGCCGTTCTCGTATGCCACTTTGAATGGGCATGAGGGAGTAGTGAAAGTACTACTCGGACTGCGGGAGGTCAATCCCGGCAAGCCTGATAATGATGGCAACACACCGCTCTCGTATGCTGCGTGGTTTGGGCATGAGGGAGTAGTTAAAATACTACTCGGACGACATGAGGTCAATCCCCACAAACAGGATAATGACGGCTGGGCACCTCTCTCGTATGCCGCTTTGAAAGGACATGGAGGAGTGGTGAAAATGCTACTCAGACTGCAGGAGGGCGCCCCCGCAAGGCAGGTAATAGCGGCCGGACACCGCTGTCGTGCACCACTCGGGAAGGAAATGAGGGGGTAGTGAAAATACTACTTGAACGGGAAGAGGTCAGTCCCGACAAGCCAGATAATTCCGGGGAGACAGCCCTCTCGTTTGCCGCTGGTGAAGGACATGAGGGTGTAGTGAGAATACTATGGGAACGGGAGAAGGTCAATCCCGACAAGCAAAATAACTTCGGCGACACCAATAGAGCTCGCTACTATGAATGGCTATGAGCAGGTGGTTGTGTTGCTACTCTCTCATGAAGCCATAATCCCTAGTACAAGTTAATGTGCCGTCTCGTTGAAATAGCCAACCCCCTCCCCTCTTGGGTAGTCATTTTATTGCTATGAGAAGGTCCAGTCCAAGCTTGCAGTTTCGATCCACTATCTAAATGAGATTCTGGACATAGGTTATTGATATTTTAGGAGAAGGATGAAATGAAAAAGGCTGTAGGAGATAGAAAAAAAAAAGTAAAAAAGAAAACCACAACCAGGAATTTGGAGAAAGGGAAAAGTGAAATAATAGGAAAACCTGTATATAATAGCACCCTGATTTTGCAGAATATCGTAGATAGTGCTAAGCCTTGTCTACAAAAGATAAATACCCCACCAAACGAAAACACAAGCTGCCGAAGAGTAAGCCTATTGCCGTCTCTAGAAAAAATGGCCAATACAAACCACTATCCACACCTTATTGTGTGTCACCCATCATAGTATCTACCTCATCATAGTCTCCACTAGCACTTTCCGCTACGTCTTCAGTATCTGTACTGTCACTTTCATCCTCACCGCTAGCGCCTGGCGGTAGGTTAAAAGGCCGATTGATTGCCATCAATTGTATAGTCTTCTCGGGAAGAACAAGTCGAAACTGTTTGATGGTCAGATCGATAGCATTTGGCCTAATACCACTAGCTTCTGGCACATTCTGAACTCTCGTATATTGGCTTATACGGTTTTCGGGAATAACAAAAACTATATTTAGTTTTTTGATAGTTGCCGGTAAAGAGTCACAAAGCTTCTTCAACCCATATGCTTTGATATCATGACTCTTGGCTAGAGTGATTTGTAATACAATCAATGTGTCCAAATCGGTGAACAGAAGCCCATCAACAGATTGAAAGTTAGCATTATGGGGAAGGAAATATTTTCCGATAGTATCTCTTTCAATGCCATGGCCATTCTTCACACGAACCTGTTGTGCTAGGTCATTGGCATCTTTGAAATAATGAAGTGATTCGGAGCCATCTATCTGGAAGTTGAAAACAGTGTTGTTCTCTTCGATCGGAAGTGGATCAGCATCAAAAGAACCACCCATTGCCATCCAGTCATGTACGTATCCCTCAAAAAACCAGCCTGCTGCACTTCGAAGCCTATCCTGACGGTTGAGCTGTTTGTAGAGCTCGAAACACTGAAATTGTGACTTTTTCTGTGCCTGCTCAAAGACCCTGTGCGCAATCCATCTTGTAGCAATTCGAGCCACACAAGACAAGCCAGTAGGACTCGGGTCCATAATAGCTATCCGATGCGAAGCATGCTGAGGGACACTATCGTCTACCGTTTGGAGACCACCGTTTGCGACGAAAGTTATTATTTCCTTATCGATGCCTGCAAGGTAGCCTTCTAGGCTACTATTATAATCCCCTCTACTTCTCATGGTAATTGTCTGTAAGCAGGTCCTGGCAATCGGCCCCAAGCAGGTGAACGTTGTAAAAAGCATGCCAATTTCGGGTGGACTAGGAGGCGCAGACTGCCGTAGACTATTATCAAATACTTTTGTCAGCTACTGTCTCATATTGCTCAAAGGGAAGAAGTCCTTAGTACATGAAAGCAGCTACGGTTTCATCCCATCCCCAGTTTCTGATATAGCGTATCAAAGGATTCCTCTCCTTTACCCACTGATTTGAACCTTTTACCTTGGCTGGTGAGACAGCCAGCACCACAAACCACTCATGGTCCTTCTTATTCCATCTAGCATCTTCAAGTGCTTCGTCGGTAAGAATCCATAGAGCTTTCTTTTGATCGCTTGAGAGGTCGAATAGAAAATTGGCATCGATTTTGCTGCCATGAAATTCATGGTCAAACAAATAGCAATCACTATCATTAACCCGAAAAACAGTTGCTTGACCTGCCAGAAGTCTGCGCACGAGAAGGTAAGAAAGAAAAAAAGATTTTCCTTTCAATTAGTTAGAAAGATGCTCAGAAAAGAACTAATGAAAATACTACACACCTGAGCCGGGTTGACCAGTTATATTGTAATCTAGCTTTAAGTCGTCTTGTGGGATCCCTGTATCGGAGTCGACAAATTCCCATTTCTTCAACCCTATCTCCACTGCTTGATGTTCGATTGCCTCAAACTCTGGACGTACTAAAAGTCGACTCTTTCCACAAGGAAGCTTTAGCCCCGACTTTGAATCCAATGCAATATTGAGCACCTTGAAGAATCTCCTTTTCTTCCTTAATGCGAATTGTGGATCAAGAAAGGTCTCATATTCTGTGGCCTCAAGGCTAACCTTATACCCTGGACGAAAGCCATGTTGTGGTCGTAGAATACTGAATTTGCGACTTTGGATCACGGGTAGATCATTATTCCACATTTTATCATAGAGCTTGTCCATTATGGTGAATAAAAGAATGCTATTAACACTGGGGTAGGAGGTCTGTTGGAGATTGTAGGAAGGAGGATGTCTTTGTTGTATTGCGAGCTGGACGGGTTTTGCAGTATTTTTCTAAAGATGGTTGCTAGTCAAGCCCTTAAAGAAGAAATTTTCTATAGGAGGGTAACTCATTTACCTAGCAAGCAAGAATGAAGGTGCATCTACGCCACACATTTGCCCGGAGGTACGTGGCGCCAACCGACCTGAGACTCTAACTCATTGTGGATAACCCACTGAATAACACGCAAATCCTTTACATCCACGATCTGGGATCTCAAACTGATATTACTACCTAGACAACAATATGCTTAGCAACGTAGGTTAGCAAAATAACGAATAATGGCCGGACACTGCTCTCATAGTCTATTCCTCATCTAGAGGCATGCAGAAGTGGTTAAAATACTACTTGAACGGGAAGAGGTCAGTTCTGACAAGCCAGATAATTCCTCGGAGAAGTCCTCCCATTTGCCGCTGGTGAAGGACATGAGTGTGTAGTGAAAATACTAAGGGAACAGGAGAAGGTCAATCCCGACAAGCAAAATAACTTCGATAAGATACCACTAGAGCTCACTACTAGGCATAGCTATGAGCAGGTTGTTGTGTTGCTACTCTCTCATGAAACCATAATCCCTAGTACAAGTTAATCAACCACTTTGGGGAAATAGCCACCACCCTGCCCTCTTGGGTTATGTCTCCCATGGCAACTGTCCAGAGACATTATTCTTTATAGACGAAGGAAATCCATGGAGATGGAAATGGACATATAGACCATACCCTTCTAAACCCCCTGTCCGAAATTCTCTTTTATTGTCGAGGGAGGATTTATGAGTTTCTGTTTACAATATACAGTAATACTTAGCCTGTAGCGATGGGGTAGTCATTTTATTGCTATAAGAAGATCCAGTCCAAGCTTGCAGTTTCGATCCTCTATCTAAATAGAATTCTGTAGACAGGTTGTTGATATTTTAGAGGAAGAAGGAAAAGAAAAAGGGTGCAGGGGATGGAAGAACAAATGGAAAAAGAAAAGCACAGCAAGGTATTTGTAGAAAGAGTAAAGTGAAATAATAGGAAAACTGGTGTACAATAGCGCCTGGATTTATGAGTGTATCGTAGATAGTGCTAATGCGTTTTCTGCTAAAGATCAATACCGAACTAAACAAAAACAGAAGCTGCAGAACGGTAAGCCGATTGCCATCTCTAGGAAAAATGGCCAATACAAACCACTATCCACAACTTATTGTGTGCCACCCATCATAGTATCTAGCTCATCATAGTCTCCACTATCACTTTCCTCTGCCTCTTCACCATCTCCACTGTCACTTTCATCCTCTCCACTAGTGCTAGCCGGTAGGTTAAATGGCCGATTGATAACCATCAATTGTATTGTCTTCTCGGTAAGAACAAGTCGGAACTGTTTGATGGTCAGATCGATAGCATTTGGCCTAATATCAGCAGCAGCTGGCACATTCTGAACTCTCGTATATTGGCTTATACGGTCTTCGGGAATAACAAAAACTATATTTAGTTTTTTAATAGTCGCCGGCAAAGCGTCGCAAAGCTTCTTCAACCCATATGCTTTGATATCATGACTCTTGGCGAGAGTTATTTGTAATACAATTAATGTATCCAAATCGGTAAACACAAGCCCATCAATAGATTGAAAGTTGGCATTATGAGGAAGGAAATATTTTCCGATAGTATCTCTTTCAATGCCGTGGCCATTCTCCTTGCGAACCTGTCGTGCTAGGTCATTGGCATCTTTGAAATAATGAAGTGATTCAGACCCATCTGTCTGGAAGTTGAGAACAGTGTTGTTCTCTTCGATCGGAAGTGGATCAGCATCAAACGAACCACCCATCGCCATCCAGTCATGTACGTATCCTTCGAAAAACCAGCCTGCTGCACTTCGAAGCCTATCCTGACGGTTGAGCTGTTTGTAGAGCTCAAGACACTGAAGATGTGACTTTTTCTGTGCCTGCTCAAAAACCCTGTGCGCAATCCATCTTGTAGCAATTCGAGCTACACAAGACAACCCCGTAGGACTCGGTTCCATAATAGCTATCCGATGAGAAGCTTCCTGAGGGACACTATTGTCTACGGTTTGGAAACCACCCTTTGCGATGAAAGTTATTATTTCCTTATCGATGCCTGCAAGGTAGCCTTCTAGGCTTTTATTATACGCATCTCTATCGCTCATCCCAATTGTCTGTAAGCAGGTCCTGGCAATTGGCCCCAAGCAGGTAAATGTTGTGAAAAGCATTCCGATTTCGGGTGGAGTAGGACGCTTGGTGTTCCGTAGACTATTATCAAATACTTTTGTCAACTATTGTCTCATCTTGCTCAGGGGGCAGGAGGCTTTAGTACGTGAAAGCAGCTACAATTTCATCCCATTCCCAGTTCCTTATATAGCGTATCAAAGCATTCCTCTCCTTTACCCATTGATTGGAACCTTTGACCTTGGCTGGTGAGACAGCCAGTACCACAAACCAATAATGGCTCTTCTTATTCCATCTAGCATCTTCAAGTGCTTCGTCGGTAAGAATCCATAGATCTTTCTTTTGAACGCTTGAGAGGTCGAATAGGAAATTGGCATCGATTCTGCTGCCATGGAAATTATCGTCAAACAAATAGCATTCACTGTCATTAACCCGAAAAACAGTGGCTTGACCAGCCTGTAATCGCCGCACTAGGAGGTAAGAAAGGAAAAAAGATTTTCCTTTCTATTAGTTAGAGCGATAGTCAGAAAAGAAATAATTAAAGTGAGACACACCTGAGCCTGGTTGACCAGTTAGATTGTAATCTAGCTTTATATCAGCCCGTGGGATCCCAGTATCCGAGTCGACTAATTCCCATTTCTTTATCGCCATCTCCACTAGTTCATGTTCGATTGCCTCAAACTCTGTACGTACTAAAAGCCGACTCGTTCCACAAGGAAGCTTTAGGTTCCACTTTGAATCCAAGGCAATATTGAGCACCTTGAACGATTTCCTTTTCTTCCTTAATGCGAATTCTGGATCTAGAAAGGTCTCATATTCTGTGGCTTCAAGGCTGACCATATATCCTGGACGAAAGCCATGTCGTGGCCGTTGAATTGTGAATTTGCGACTTTGGATAATGGGTAGATTCTTATTCCACAATTTATCATAGAGGTCCTCCATGATGGCGAATGAATGAATGCTGTGAAAAACCTGGGGTAGGATGTCGGTTGGAGATTGTAGGAAAAAGAATCACTTCGTTGTATTGCTAGCCGGAAGGGTTTTGAAGTGTTTTTCTATAGATTGTTGCTAGTCAAGCCCTTAAATAAGAAAATTTCTACAGGAGGGTAACCCATTTACCTAGCAAGCGAGAGCTCAAGAACACACTTGCCACAATGTGTGTGGCGCCGACCTACCCGAGAAGCTAACTAATCGTAGATGATTCACTGAATACCACAAAAATCTTTTAAATCCACAATCTGGGATCTCAAACAGATATTACTCTCCAGACAATGATAAGCTTAGCTAAGTAGGTTAGCGAAATAACGAATAACGGCCGAACCCTGCTCTCATAGTCTATTCCTCATCAAAAGGCCATGAGGGAGTGGTCAAAATACTACTTGAATGGGAAGAGGTCAATCCGGACAAGCCAGATAGTTCCGGTCAAACAGCGCTCATGTTGGCCACTTGGCCTAGACATGAGGGAGGGGTGAAAATACTGCCAGGATGCGAAGGGGGCAGTCCTGATAAGCCGAATTATTACAGCAAGACACCGCTCTCGCTCGCCACTGCGAATTGCTATGAAAAGGGGGTAGCTCTGCTATCCTCTCACAAATCAGAAATCCCCAGTATGATTTAACGCACTGCCTCGTCGAAATAGCCCTAAGTTACCATCCCCTTTGAGAGTATATCTCTCATGGCGACTACCCTTAGACATCACCTTCTATTGACGAAGGAAATCCCGTGTGATGGGAACGCCCATATTCTCCATAACCTCCTGAACCCCCCCGCCCGCCTGGGACTCACCTTTATTGTCGAGGGAGCATTTATGAGTTTCTGTTTATCATATAATGTACAGCAAGGCTTGGTCTGTAGCGGCGGGGTACTCATTTCATTGCTATGAGAAAGTCCAGTCCAAGCTTGCAGTTTCCATCCTATCATTTAGCTTTCCTCAGCCTGTATGCAAATTCCCGCCCGCGCCTTTCTCTTTCTTTCCTTTTCTATCTATCTTGTACATTCTTTTCTCCCGATCCCCCCCCTAAACTGTACTCGTAGATAACCTATGCATAGAATCTTACTTAGATGGAGGAAAATCGGTGTACGATAGCGCCTGGATTTTTGAAGGTATCGTCGATAGTACAAAAACCATAATATGCCTGCTATTGGCTGGTTAGCATAAATGAGATTGCCGAACGAATAGTATTTTGTTGTGTTTAGTAGATACCTACCAGCCCACTGCTCTATAGATTTAAGCATGGAGGGCTCACCTTTTAAGTCACACTGTTTTTTCCCACATAGCAGGTACTCTACGGACAGTCCCACGACCGAGGGATCATAAATTCCCGGAGAGACAGAGAATATATTGCACCAATTGACAAAACCCATATTATATTATGGAAGAAATATACTGTACGTATATTTTTAAAGCCACATGAATTCAAGCCAGAACGATTGAAGAACTGGTAATTACATTCCCACATTATTACCGGGTGAGGGAGAGATAAAGTACGAGTGAGGTTATATGAGCAGAAGGAGTAATAGCAACAAAAGAGGGGGAATTAATAGTGAAAAGACGAACTACAATTGAATCACTAACAATGGCAAATTGATAGGGGTAACAGAGGCGATATTTATGAGACCTAGATTGTGGCGACCGTACGCCGTCACTCATTGTGGCTGCTGAGGTTTGGTGTTGTGCTTGGGCACAATTTGACCCCCGCAGGTTGTTTCACTATCTGCTACAGGATGAGCTTCTGCGAAAATTTGGTGATTTTAAAATTTTGTGTAATATACTCCTTCCCTCCTCTATCTAGGAATTCTCGAGCCGGGGGCCATGCCTGTTATGGTAGACCTGTATGGAGTTTCGGGGGTGACGCCTTCGAAGTGTTGGTTTTGGCGTTCCACAATGGTCTATCGCCACACCAAAGTCGCCCCTATGAGGCTAATGGTAGCCAGGGAACACCCGCCACACCGTAAGCTAACGATGACACCATCAGGGAAGCCGCTCAAATCCCAGCAGTTCTTTGGGCCCTCCGCTCCACTCCACCAACCGCGAACAACCGGACCTTCTCCCGGAAGACACGGATCCTAACATTAGCACACTGAAGGTAGAAAGGAAAAAAAGAAACTCCCATCGGACAGAGCTGGTAAGGAAATCTCCGATGGGAGTAGCGATGGTGGTTAGCTCTCTTGATTAACATCCCCCTCGGTTGTGGAGACCGGCGATAGTCTCGCCCTGGTGGAAACTAACGATTACCGCCGCATCCCTCCCACAGCAGTGAGAGCGCTCGCACAGACCCTCCCGGATCCACGAGTAGTTCGGAGATGATAGATCTCGGAGACCCTCCTGTTATTGCTTACCGCCAAGCCAACACCATCATACCCTCTCACTCGAAATTCCTACATTAGATGTCTCGTACCGTAACTTAACTTACTCCCCACCTACCATGTACCATAACTTATCCCCCAAACCGTGGCAACAAGCGCCAATCCCAGTCAGAACTAACAGGACGCGCAGGACAGCACGACAGGAGAACATCATCACCACTCTTCCTTCCCGATCGCCCTGACCCTTCACCTAACTTTTCTTTCCCCCGACTCTCATCGACCCGCATACCCAGACTATTCCTCTTTTTAAGAAATAAGATGCCTAAAGACCCCGCAACCGGAAAACGTCGCGAGGCAACGCTCGTCGAGCGTGTCAAAGTGATCGAAAAACACGCCGCAGGGAAGTCCTACCGTGCTATCGGCGAGGAAATCGGGATATCAAAGAGTGAGGCTCAGAGGATTATCCAGCGCTGGAAGGAGTTTGAGGAACTCAAGCCCCGCCCGAGAACTGGGCGGCCGTCAAAATATCCGCCTGGGGAGACGAGGGCAGAGAGGAGGAGGAAGCTTCGGCTGTGAGTTTTGGTTTTGTTTATCTCTTCTGTTCCTAATCGGAGGGGAGGGGGTTACAGAGCAGGAAGGAGGGAGGAGGCTAACGATGTGTCAGTGCGAAGAAGCTTGCAGATGCGGAGAAGGCGAGTGCCGGCACAGGTGAGGAGGTGGGAAGTTCCGCTGTTGGTGGTGGGGGCAGCGTGCAAGTGCCGATCGTGAATCTGTCGATGGGTATCCAGGGCTTGCGCGATGGTGTACCCGGTGGTGCGGTTGAGGCCGGCGAGGGAATGCGGGAGGGCGGGAGCTCGAACGATGACGAAGGTAGCGGCGAAGGGAGCAATGAAGTGGAAGACGGGGCTACAAACACGCAGGCCGAAAGCGAGGAGACTACCAACCATAACTCACCAACCGAATTAATTCAATAGACACCCGTCCATCTCCCTGGATACCATTCCGGCAGTTAATCGGATAGGGAAGGAAAAGGAGAAAGGAAAGACGGCTCTATCCTGAGCTGGAAGTTGGGGACACGCGAAGGGAGAATGTGAGATAGCGGGGATGGGGGACGGCTATGCATTGCATACCGTAGATGGGAAAGAAGGAGGAGAAACCAACTCGCTTCTGTATGATCGGTAGTTGGCGGGTCTTGAAGGAGAAGGGAAAAACGGCCTTGACGACTGTTATTTTAAAACACAAAAACTATGGCGGACGATACGTTTAGAAATCACCTTCGGTAGCACATTCGTCTCTAGCTTACCTATTCGGCCCTCACAAGGTGGTCCGGAGCTGTCGACACAAATATAGCCTCAACGATTACTTTTTTTTTACTTTTTTTTTACTTTTTTTTTACTTTTTTTACTTTTTCTTTTTCCTCGTTCTTGGGCTAAAGGATCTTTCTCCCGCTTCTCAGCGCTCTCTATCGAGGATTTGGGTTAAATTTTGTCACGGGAGAAAATATTCTGCAGAGTTGTGAATACAACGGGTCGACTCTCATAATCCCCCCCCCAATACAAAGACAGTTTCGTTTGATCAGAGAGGGTTTATAATAACTTTGGCCGGAGTTAGGTCTTAAAAAAGATTTCCTTTTTTCTTTTCATCGAGGTTTTTCTTTCTTGTACGGTATGCTGCTGTATTTGCGCGATGAAGGATTTATGTAAGGTAACTGCTATGATGTGGTGCTACTGACGGGGCTAGCAAATATGTACTGTAGTAATGTACATTGACCTTCCTTCCTCCCCCTCTTTTCCTCCCTCTCGGAGGTCTAATTTAATTCTTGAAATTCTATGTTTTTTCCTCATGAATGACTTGATTCTGTGTTATCTTCACTTTATACCGGTTCGGATCCCGAAAACGTTAGGAACATGGAGGATGTAACGCTCCTCCAAGGAACATTTCTGATCGCTGAATAAAATATATGTCGTACCGCGAGGTAGGCAGGAAAACAGTAACTCTGTCATATGCATAACAGCGTGGGAGATATTCCGCCGATATATCCTTAATCCAGGACTGGCACTGATGGAGGACGTATACCCGCTAGTTCACGCATACTCGAGTACTATTCCCCCGGCAGGATAGGGTTGAATGCGTGGTTATAAGAGCTCATTTTTCTTTGATACCACTACCTATCACTTTGACTCTATCGATGTCCAGGCATTGGTTATCCTCCAGCGAGCGAGGCACCAGACACTGCACAGCTGCCTGAAAGCCCGACAGCCGGTACGAGGGAGAAGCACAACCTGAACAGGGGGAAATATATATATATATATGGATCAATAACAGCTCACCACTGACATTCTACTCTCATGCCCAGAAAGCTCGAGACAAAGGAATATCATGACAACAAGCAAGGAGGGAAGAATGCGTAACATGCTACGCCCAAAACGAGTTCAAAGGATTCATGCACATCATCACTACCATACACAACCAATCACCGTCCGTCCATTCGTCGGGTACTCGATCATTGCAAGTATGATATATGCCAGGAATTATCCATTCTTCCCCTTGACATAGGGAGGGAGTAAGGAAGAGGACGTCCATCACCACCCTCAAGAACTCCCTCCCACGCCGAACACCCACCAGCAAAAAATGGATTCCCGTAAACGATGATGAGAAATCTGGCACAGAGCGGAGCTTAAGCTTTCTCTCGCTCACCGCGATTATTATCATTGGACTGGAGCGGATTTTATACCAGTAAGACACAGTACGATGTCTTATATGTATGGTGGTGATTAAGCCATGCCCGATATATGATACCGGTATTTCTTTTTCCTTTCTCTTGAGAAAATATAATAGCACTAAATGTACTACTGTAGATACAGTCCACAGTACCATACTTGTGCAGTGAAAGTGCACCAACCATTGCCGAGAAGACCCCCCCCCCCGGTTCGAAAAGAGCAAGCCAGTGACCACCCGGAACACCTGCAGAACTAAAACTCGTTCATTCTCGGACGATATCAGGGGTGTCTGTAATAGCATCCGGGGTCTATATATTAGACTAATTCGAATCAAAGGAAGTCTCATAATAAAATCCTTTTTTTCTTTTCTTCTTTTCTTCTTTTCTTTTCTTTCCCCACTACTTCCTAATATCATATACCGGTACCGGTAGTCCAGTAGCTGGCGCCAACTCCAGCCCCAGGTGCCAAGTAAACTTACAGTTATGGTCCAGAGTCAGATTTCAATCATACCCGGAGCGGGAACCGATTCACCCCGCACGTTGTATTGTGGAGCGCTAAGGCTCTCGGTTCTCCTATCATACGAGTAGTTTCTCTGGCGCGCAGGGCGGGATTCCTCAGTAGTTATGATAACTCTTCTGCCCTCCGTGATAAGTAACCGGTACGATAGATTGTTCAATAATGCAGGAGAGGATTGGGTGCTCTTGGCCTCCTAGACTACTAATTGCGCCGGGGGCCCGATTGGTTTCTGGTATCCTGACCACTGTGCCAGCCAGGTATGATATAATAAATTTGGTTCAAATGATATTACTGCCATGGGAGCGAATGGCCATATTTTTGATATCATTGGTGGATTTTTTGCCTGCTTTTGTCGGGGTTTGAGGGTGGGGGCGATGGTTTATCTCACTGTTCGTTGATCACAATCGGAGTATTACAAGCATATTCTCGTGGGAAATTATAGATATAGAGTAGAAGACTGAATTGTGGTAGTATAATAGGGTATTTTTGTGTTGAGGAAGGTATCATAGTTGCGAGAATATCAGAGGTATTATATTCACAATAATTATTTTTATAGATTTGGCTAACAGAAGAGTAAGGCGGGGTTTGGATGGGCGCCCGTAGGGGTGCTACATTATCCTTAACTTATGGTGGTTCCATACAACTTGATACAAGGCCTTCCACCCGCCGCTAGTCCTAGTCATGCAGCCACTGGTGGACTGCTCCGGCCCGCCCGGGCATCAATCAGACTCCGCGCACAGAACTCCAGTATCATAACCTCGGCGCACTCATTCACTCCTTTTGGACATGTACAAATTACCATTTTGATATCGCGCCTCGCGCCATTCACTGAAAAATCGTAACCCTCCTCCATTCAAATCCGTAACACGGGAAAGAAAAGGGTAATAAACCAAAAAAAATAGAAAAATAAAATCTAGACTAAACTACAATACCGCAACACAAAAAATACAAGAGAAGAGACGCAAGAAGAGGAAAAGGGAAAGTAGGACTTGGACTCCGAGTTCAATCTATTTATGCCCGGGCTTGCCCCATCAATGATAAATAGCTATGATATAAATTCATATCCGGCTCAAGACTTTTTTTTTTTCTTTTCAACGGCTACTCTTCGTCTTCAGCGTCTTCTTCCGCAACCTATTTATTTATGAGCGCTAAATCTTGAAGCGTAGAAAAAAGATGGGGGTAACACATACATCATCGTGGAATGTCTTTCCCTCGGTGGTTGGCTTGATCATACCAATCCTAATACAAAAGTCTCCGAAACGCTCCCCATCCTGGCGTTCAAGGGCATACCTCTTGAACAACGGTTTTAAGATTTCAAGGATTTCCTCCTCCTTGATGGAGCTACGGTATAGCTTGTTAAGGCGTTGTCCGTGATATCCACCGCCGAGGTACATATTATATGCGCCATACGCCTTTCCAACGAACGCTACCTCCGCCAACCATGGGCGTGCGCATCCATTCGGGCATCCGGTCATGCGCATTACAATGCTGTCGTGACGTAGACCGCTTTCTTCTAAAACGCCTTCGAGTTTGGAGATCAGGACAGGTAGGTACCGCTCTGACTCTGCCATCGCAAGACCACATGTCGGGAATGCGACGCATGCGCTCGAGGAAAGGCGGAGTCCGGAGAATTGAATGTTGTCGAGTTTGTGCTTTGCCATGAGGTCCTTCATGTTTTCGAGATCGGCGTCTTCAACGCCGCTGAGGATTAGGTGTTGATTACCGGTGAGGCGGAACTCGCCCTTGTGTATCTTCGCGATCTCGCGGAGCCCAGTTTTCATCGGGAACTCGGGGGTGTCCTCGATGCGGCCATTCTCAATGAAGAAGGTGAAATGGTTCTTGCCATTTTCGTCCTTTTGCCAACCGAAGGTGTCAATGTTGCTATCGAGCCTAAACGGACGAGGTTCTTCCAGTTTCCAGGTTAGGAGATCCTCGACTTTGCCCTTGAATACCCCAACACCCATGTCATCGATGGTATACTTTAGCCTAGCGTGCTTGCGGTTCTTACGGTCTCCGTTGTCGCGCTGGACAAGCATAATCTTCTCGCATACAAGGTGGATTTTGTCGAGCGGCGCGTAACCGAGCATACTTCCAGTTCGGGGGTATGTCTTCTTGTTATTATGTGTAACACCCATGCCGCCTCCGGCTAGAACGTTGAATCCAGCGAGCTTCCCATCTTCGCCCTTAATAGCAATCAGACCGATATCGTGAGCATAGACGTCAGTATCATTATGAGGAGGGATAGCGATAGTGATTTTGAACTTTCTGGGTAGATAGGTGGGTCCGTATAACGGCTCGTGGTCAGCAACAGCATCACCGGCAACTTGTACCTTCTTGTCATCGTCATCTGTTAACCAGATTTCGTGGTAGGCTGTAGTGGAAGGTAGAAGATGGTTGCTGATGCGGATTGCTGCCTCGTGAGCCTGTGCATGGAACGCAGAGTGTTGGGGCAGACTGCTGCACATGACGTTTCGGTTTACATCTCCGCAAGCCGCGATGGTAGTCATGAGCGCCTTGTTAATGGCTTGCATAGTGGGCTTCAATTTCCGTTTGATGACACCATGGAACTGCTCCCGTTAGTATTGGCGAATTGCAACAATGGCTGAGATGTGGGAAACATACTTGAAAAGTTTGTCGGGTAGTCAACTTCATGGTCTGATTCCCGAATTCATTGCTGATATCGTCCATTTTGATCCACTGCTCTGGGGTAGCAACACCGGAAGCCAACCGGCATCTGATCATAAAGGAATATGCGGGCTCAAGCCCTTGAGCCTTACGCTCGTCTCTCAGATCTCTGTCGTCCTGCATGTAGGTTCCGTGGAATTTGGTGAGTTGCTGGTCACTAGCAGATATCGCGCCAGTGCTCTCATCCTTCAGTCCCTCGGCAATGGTACCGCGAAGGAAGTTGGAGGCGATCTTGATATCCTCATTAGTAATTGGGGGAGGTTCATCCGGAAGCCCGTCAACATTATCCACACCGAGGGCTTTCCACAACTTGGGTTCCCACTCTGAATAGGCGGTCTGGTAACCATCTGGATCTTGATCGTCTCCGAGGCCAGTGTCTACCAGCTTCTTTCCACCCAGATCGGCAAATCTCTTGTCAAGGTCCTTTCCAGGCTTGTTGTAATAGTGCTTGTCCTCCTTGCGAGGCCAGTAATGGCTGTCACCGAGAGCAAAAACGGTATAGTTGACGGTTGCTAAATCTAAATCGGTCGAATTCTTGACTGTCTCCCAGAAGTTTCGTCCGTTCTGGGGGAATTCTCCTTGACCGGCGGTGGATGTAATGAGAACGAGATTTTCCTCCGTCGACAGATCTTCGATCGGGTAATCCTCCATTGCCAAAACTAAGCTCTTTAATCCTCGGGCCTTTCCGCGTCTCCCGAGCCTCTGAGCAAGGCCCTCGGCATTTCCACCATCGGATGCGAAAAGAATTGTCAACGGGGGCCCGGAAAGCCCTTCCAAGAGCTTGTTAAACGCCTCCTTCGCCTTTCGTTTCTGTTGTTGCCGGACTTCTGTCCCGTAGGAGCCGGAAAGGTTTGCCGCAAACTGGGGGTTTCTCCTAACCAGCTGAGAGAGGTGGTTGTCTCTCTTAAGGAATTCCTGCAATTCTTTCTTCAACCTCTCGGAATCAAGGCTAAAGTTCTTCTCGCCCTTCTCCTCTCCTCGGGGGTTCCAGCGGTACAATGGCCAATATCCGATATCAACAGCTTTCTTGGTCTCTTGCAGAACGGCGAGAGGTGAATCGTCCTCTTTGTTGTACGGCAGGTACGCAACCACAACGGACGGTCCGTCAAACTTATCCGCCTCAAGCATGGCGTGTAGCACTTGTGTGTAGGAGCTGTAAACGGCGACCGAAGCAACGAATGCATTCCCAAAGTTCATGGCATAAAGCCCGACGTCTTTCTTTCTTCGCGAAGCATCGGCCGCAGCGTGCGCTGAGTATGGCTGGGAATCGATAACAAGCATGTTGATATTCTTTCCAGAAGCGATGACATGGTGGACGCCGGAATTTCCAAGATCATAGGACCAGGCGTCAGATCCAATTAGCCAATGTGACTCCTTGTAGAAGAGGTGCTTGTCGGAGAGCAAACCGTACGCGGCAGGGGATCCATCGACCGACAGTCGCATAATGATTCCAGGTACTAGTGCGGCACTCTTTTCCTCGTCATCTAGAACGAGGAGCCATCTGGAGAGCCACTCAGCGGGGATGCGGGTGGTGAAGTCATTCGATTTCGCCAGTTTCTCAACCTTCTCAACAAAGGCCTGGCGTCTCTCCATTCGTGCTAGTAGGGAGCCATAGCCGTATTCAGGAGTTGCAGCGGTGGTGGTGGAGATACCGGCGTTGGGTTTGTCGAGGGAATTGGCAATGTGCAATCGCCTTCCGAACAGCTGGTCAAGAATCTTCATATACGCTGCCTCGGCAGCGGGTTGGCTGACCTCGTGCCCGGCACTGGTCGGAACGTCTTCCAAGCCAACCGAGAGGTTCTGCACAGGCGATTCAGACCTCAAATTCTGCACAACTCCACGTAGAGCCTGGCTTGCTGTATTGGGAGTGATGAAGCCTAGTTGATGACCAACGACGGCTGGTGCGCCCTTGAGGGCTGGGCCAGTGCGCAGACAAGTGAGCAGGTCCAAGAACAAAGGCCCCCACTTGGTAGTCTTCTTTTTGATCTGCTCGAGAACAGCAATCTTACTGACGCTCTTGGGAATGACTTCGGTCAATTTCGTGCCGAACCACGGGCGGTAGAGCCTAGCAGTAATTACACCGACTCTCGAGTAATCATCTCCCGAAATCCTCTTGATTGTAGAGCGGAACAGACCGGTAGTGGATCCGAAGACGAAAAGCGCGATATCGGCGTTACGGGGTCCGGTGTACTCGAAGACACTGTAGGACCGACCAGTGACCTGCCTGATGACCTCGAAGATGGTGGAGGCGTGCTTGTAAATGTCGTCGGAGGTGATTGGGCGGCTCTCAATTGTATCGTGTAAGGAGCTGAGAGAGGTGAGTGACGGACGGGTACTGTTTTCATCCACGGTGCTGGTGCCATTGCTGGAAGGTTCAATTCCTGATGCCTCACTTGCGGGTGTAACAAGACCGCTTGCGTGACCGCTCGTTCCCACCGCAACCGACGCAACCGAGTTGGTGGTCCGTGCTACTACGCCGTCATCCGAATAGAGGCTTGTCGAGGCGATTTTTCCGGATTGATATGTTCTCGCAGCAGCCCGATCAAGTGCCCGACCCAACAGCAGGCTATCCTCACTTGGAATCTCAGAATCATCGGATGAGGAAGCAAAGAAGTGTACGACGGCTTTCCCGGTCTTGACGGCTAATCCGTGGGCCGCGACGGCCATGTCTTGTGCTTCCTGTGTGGACTCGGACTGCAGCAGGATAAGACCGGTTTGTCGGATAGCGGTGATCTCGGAGTAATCGGGGAACTCTGATGGCTGTAGCGAGACATGAATCACGACAGGATAATTGATTATCTTGTATAGATGGGGTATCGAAGAAAGTAGAATGCTCGAAGTGGCGGTTACGGATACGAGCTTTCCCGAACGGACCGGTTGGAATATTGAGAGCAATGGGTCGGCATTTTGACGAACAATTTGAATCTGGCCGAAAACAAATCAGTTTTGGTGATCCTGCCCAGGCTATTGTTCCAGGAATACCTCAGGGACACCGTTCGCTGTGAGGGTGCCTTTAACCCCACTCGATGACAATTCTTCCAATTTTGCACTGAACGCTGAAGCATCGCTCAGGGTAGATTGTACGGAAATAACCACATCGCTGGACAAATAGACGATTCTCGCAACTGCCACCCCCGCTGTTAGCAAACAAACGTGTTTCGGGCGGGCCGTCGAAGGACACAGGTGGGAGGAGGGGCTCAATTAGAAAGGGGGGGGGGGGTTAAATACCGGCTTCCTCAGGAGTCTTGACAGAGCCAGCAACCATTCTTGTCACTCAACAGCGAAGGCTGAAGTTATCGAACAGGAAGTGGGTAGAAAGGGAAGGGATTGATGTTGAGGAATTTTATTTTCGTGCCACCTTGGAATCCGATTGTAAATGATTTATTTGGTGGTCTTATGATTGGAGAGGAGAGAGCGCCAAGCTATGGCGTGATGGGAACAAATTTGCAAGCACATCAACTGCCCTTCCGAAATGTGGTGCCCACCACAGCCCGCCCCGTTTACGTACAAGCTTTTAGCGGTAGCGGGACGTCTGGCTGCAGGACGCAAATGATGGTGTCTTACTAAAGCTCATCTTTGAGAGGCTCATCTCTGAGAGGGGATGATGAGATGCAAGAGCTCCCGTTGTCTCGGGTGGTGCTCGGGTGCGTTATAACCCCTGCGCCCTTGTTGTGTTGACTAGAGCACGGCGCCCCTCTCAAGATAATAATATTATGATATAGTAATTACAAAAAATATCGTGTATCATACGTGTACTGCCAGATGCCTCCCGTCTCGACCATAATTATCGTGGCTGTTTACAAATCCATCCTGCGAGCAATTACTTTATTCCCTTTTAGACCCCACAAATTCAATCTGAGGTATCATACTCGAGTACTCGAGTACTGTATGATAACGTGAATTATTATTACATGTGCGCACACCACGCTGCCAACCCCGGTGCGCTAAAGCAGGGTAATCCCAGCAATGGAAGGCGGCGAGCTCTCATCTCTTCGTCTAGCTTACCGACACCGACCTCGCTCGTCGTATGATGCCGGTACCCCTTACCCCTTACCGTACTCGAGTACAGTACCGTACACCCACATCATCCCCGCGATGGCGCCATCTCCATACTCTACTCGAGTAGACTCTGTGCCCTCCCCGAGTATGATACTTCGGAATCACCCATGCTTTTGCTGATACAAGATACAACCGTCATCAAGAATGAGCTGGTAGTTAAAAAGTGACCCTCAATGATTTCTAGAGTAATCTCAAGTTAGTACGCGGCGCGCTACCTAGAAAGGAACGCTAGGAGCTGGAAGTTGGGGACTCTGGGAGAGGGAAGGAAACAATGATACCCCAAAGGCGGGGGTTTGTGTCTTGCCTACTTTTGCAGCGCTGCCCCTAGCATGATCGCCCAGGCTTCTGAATTATAACTTCCAACTTCCGTTTATGCGCGGGGGAATGATACCGTCACTCTAATTAGCCTAAATGAAAGTCAGAGTAGCGTGTCTAGTTGACAAGCAAATAAAAGCCAAGAAACTTACGTAATATCCACCGCGAACTCAAGAGTTGCAACCAAAAATAGTCCTCTTGTGGTTGGGTTAGGGTTCGTGTGTTGTGGAGTATTGTGAAATAGCCTTCCTTCCTTGCCACTTCTTGTCGATTAGACAAGGCAATGCCATGAAAAATGGTATTCTGACTCGAAACTTCCTAACTAACATCATTATTGAGGTTTTCCTTATAGCTATCATAACTCTTAAGCTGGCCTTATAGTCCTCTACCTAAAGGTAAATCTAAAATTCCACTACGATACACATGAGCCAAGCTCATATTGCAGCCCTCTTCTTCACAAACATATGTTGAACCTGACCCCATTCGGCCAAGGGCAAAGCCACTCCCAAGCGTCCGATTCCGGTTGCGGTAGGCACCGATGCACTATGGCCTAATATCTCTTCTATTAGCCCTCATATACAACATTACTAGAGCTCCGGGAGCATTCTATTGACGGAGCTAGGAGTTGCCGCAGCTGGGCTCTATTGTTTCCCCCCCATCAAGACCTCGATTCTTCAGCGCTTCGCCGGGGGACATTGAGGAAAGGGGATTAGGGAGGGCAGTGCGCATGCCATCATCGCACATGTCGGTTCCTTCGGAGGTCTTGCCTCCTACAAGCTCTATCGATACATATTCCCGTCGGCTCCGTGGACAGTAGCATGTCAGCCACCAAGTTCAGAGAACTGGAAATGGTTCCCAGCATTTTCCACATCTATGGAGGTGTCCTGGATCGGGTACGGGGGCACCTGGGGGGTGGCGAAATGGCGAAAACTACAAGTTGAGCGAGCTAACTATTCAAATGGTCAAATATACGGCACCGAATAGCAACTGGGATGGATAGCGCACAAACGTCTTACCTTCGTTCTTTCCTGCTAATTTTTTTAGTGGTAAGGAGAGAAGTATATATCAAAAAAAAAAACCAAGCTCTGTTCCCCCCACCGATCACTGCACATCTCCGCTTTCTTTTCCTCCGTTTTCCAAAACAAACAGAAAGGGGGGAACATTCTGCGTAATCTCTCAACAAGAGAAATGCCGTCACACAAAGACTCCTGCTCTCCTGCACCTTTGATCAAATGCCCAACTCTTGTTCTTCCTTCATCTCCTTTTCCTGTCATGCATTTCATTTAACAGTTCTATGCTCCTTCCCATCCATCCATGAACGGAAACATATTTCCCTTGCTTCCGCACTTGCATATTAACAAAAGAAACTATAGCATGACGAGCAGAATTTACTGATTTTTTTAACACTAGTCAGGTCGCACGTATGTACGGGTCGAAAAAAAAGGTTGGAGTGTTCGTTAGCAACTAGCTCGCGTGTGGCAACACCCCAAACCTTTTTTTGGCAAGTAGATATTGTGGACAGGAGCTCGATAGAGAGAGAAACATCAACCATCACTCGGCGCCTCACAAGTCGCATCCTAAACTGGGGCCCCCCATATTCTTAGAGCTAAGTTAGTCAACTGGGAAGACAGTGGATGACTGCGCAAAAAAAACTCTCAAGCGATTCTTCTAACTCGCCCTTGTTGGGGCGGTCTCGGCACCGCGTAGGAGAACAAAACGGTAAGCTCCTCTAAGTATTCTATTATAGTGTATGAATGAGTTATAGCCGGGACAAGGACCCCACCCATCCATCAAAAGGATAGGGTATTGCCAGGGGTAGAACCGACGTGAGAAATCGGAAGGCGATGAAAAGCCAGCACGGACGAGCTCCGACTAACCAACCGCTCGTGTCTTCTAAGCAGTCTTATACGCTTAATCCTCCCCCGACCAATCCCAGCCCAGTCACTATCTCCACCGGTGATAGTGACCTCTCTTGGAACAAAGATGTTAAGCATATCAAGTGTAACTATTGTTTAAAATTCACTTGCACTGCTGAAGAGATTCCCAAGCTATCATACCGGAATTGCGTTTCTAAGCAGGTTGTGATAAAAGTCTCCAATCTCGCAGGTATTGTGAATCTGCTACGAGAGCTGGACTGCCACCAAATTAGAGTAAGACATTTTGTCTCGCCATCTGTCCATATCTTGAAAAAGCTAGACTATCTACAAACCCCACCACCTCCTGGCCAAGTTGGCCTTAACGCCATCAATACTGACGGCATTCGGTTAAGCCACCTGTTTGAGACATCCCTAAGTTACTGCTGCAATCGTCTGACTTTCCAAGCTTTAGATGCCATAGTCACGTGGTTCGAGCTTTGCAGTTAGATTTGGTGATGTAAAAGGACCGTATTTACTCGCGAAAGTCGGTATGCAGATTGTGGCCACTCGGAGGGTAAGCCTGTGGCCAGGGCCATTATGCTGGCCAATTAGAGTTCGACAATCAGTGGGCTTGCATACCGACTTTGGCGAGTAAATACGGGAGTGCGATGTCAATGCCGGGGGAATTAGAACATAAATTTGAAAGTTGAATAGAAACAATAATAATCGAAACGCATGATGCCTTTATCGGCAGGTCAGTACCGCGATTGAAAGGCTTCCATCTGCAGCACCGGTGCATACCCCGACCCAATCGCCTTCCTGAGGATGGAAGAAAAAAACCTCCAGCCGATTGACAATAAAAAAAGAAAAAAAGCAAGAAACAGTTCCGAGCGGATTAACAATGGTAATAAAAGAGATAATTTTTTACCACCACCTGTCTTGAAGTCTGTCGTTGCGGATCCCCAACCTTAAGCGTTCAAGCTCATTCCTAATGTTATCATTCATGAGGGTTTCGAATTTCTGCAACGAATTCTCGAATTTTTGATCAAAAAGGGCGAACTGGTTAGCCATTCTCGCCCCTACCATATCGAATCGGACGTTCAATCGTGCTTCGATGGCGGGTCGGGGACATATTTCGCGACAAGCTAGGGTGTTTGTCAGTTAATAAGCTGGAAGGAAAAGGTCTGTTGATACTTACAAAGCCCAAGATACATCCAATGAAATACTTCAGAAGGGATTTAAAATTGGCCTCCAATTTCTTCGTTTGCTGGTAGCAAATTAGACTCTCGCTCAGGAGATTTGTTATATCAAACTTACCTCTTGATATATAACGAGTCGTTGAGCGATGGTGAGGGGTAGCTCGAAGTCTGGCATCTTTACTCCGCCATTGTCTTGTTCCTTCTCCTGACTTTTCTTTTCGTTAGAGGTAGTGTTTGGAGAGAGGAGGGCCGAGCGAGTTGAAAAATGGGAGGGCCGGCCGAGGAAAGGAGCAGGCCGGCCAAGCAAAGGGGCGGGCTGGTAAGGGGAGGGGGCTGGGCTAGCAAGAGCAAAGAGAGAGAAAACAGATGACGATCAAACAAGTTTGCCATATTTGTTGGTTTTAAGGGAAAGGCAGGAGCCGAGTGAGCAAACAAAGGCGAGGGGCCCAGACGCAAGACGGCCCTAAAAGTGCTCATAGACTTGTCCCATCATGGGCGCAGGGCTAAGGCATAAGCGATGACTATCACCTAGTAATGCCCTGACCGGACTGTTTTCCTAAATTGTGGAATTCTGGGTCGGCCAGCCAAGGTTTGCTCTGCTAGTTGTGCTTAGTCGTAGCATTACCTTACATTTCTAATACGTCACGTCCCTCTGGCCTTCCTGCAACTCACACAGTTACTTTTTTTCACCTTTTTTTCCCTTTTTCTAATCTGATTGTATTTCCCCTTCGTCTACAACAATCTCTATCACCTTCACATTCTGTCAACGAGTAGCTCACCCGTATTCCCACACACTTCAAGAACAAATAATCAAACACTCAATCTAAACTACCCGAAAACTACAAGGTTGGCATTTTTATTCCACCTTAATAATTTGAGATTGATCGACTAAATTTAGGTGAAAGTAGTTTTATCCAACTATGTTCCAAGTTTCGACAAAGCAATTATTCTATAAAAGAGGAATGTTCCGCTCCTTGACTCAGGGCTGTTTGGTGTATCAATTGAGAGCAATGGGCACTACTCTGGTGAGTCTACTGTCTGCATAAATGTCCAAGAGTTCTAAATTGAAAAAACAGGCTTTGCGCAAGAAAGCTTGCGCAAATTCCAAGTACAAGATGTCTGATTCACGAGGTACCATCACTTAGGTTGAGCAGAGACTTGGATTGTGATTCAACAAATTTTATCATCAAGCCATTACCCTTAGCGACATGCTGGCCCAAGGCAAACCTATTCGAAAAGGTCTAGGAGAAGAGGAGATACAGCAAATCAAGGAGAAGATTTATGGACGGATTGTTGAATATGGGGACGGGGAAGACTTTCCGGCTGAGGCGAATCCAGATTTTGGCATAGCCAATGTGGAAGACTTGGTTTACACGATTGTCAATCCAATCATTACTGCCTTCAAACGTACGACTAGACAAAAATCTTTCTCAACAAAGAAAGCAATTACTGCACTTGGTTCAAATGCTAGCAGCTATCTCCATCCTGTCAAGACAAACATCATTGGACTGGAAAGTCAGGAGTTTATCGTTTTGGTTGAAACAATGAGCGAGTCCCTTGGAGAGGCAATGTTGCTGTGTATGTTGACAATGAAAGACCTGGCAGAAGATAATAGTATATTTGTCGTCTGTGGTTTTGTCACCACTGGGGAATTTTGGGAAATGGTTCGCTTTGATGGAAGAGTTTTCACCCCAACCGAGACACTTCAGGTATTGTTTTCAACCATGGCACAAGACAAGGAAAGCAGGTTGAAGGAGGCTGCAATTGTTGTTGACTGTCTTCACCTGGCATTAAGAAGTGGAGGGCTTCAATGAATTCAGAATTTGATAATATTAGCCTACATTTAGTGGATAGTACTTTTAGGATAGCAATATGGCCCTGGCTTGTTCAAATCTATCGGTGGCATCATAGTGACCTTGCAAACTTATATTTTGCTACATGACCCACCCGGCCTAGCTGTAGAAACAAGACAAACTTACCATGCATGACCTCTCATACTTATTACCGCTCCTGTTCCTTTGCATCAACCCCACTATAGACAAACAATAATATCGTTTGTATTTTTCAATGTAACTATATCATTTGCATGAGAAACTGACTAGCTAACACTAGTGGAACGGGTATCATCTCATTTCGGGGCAAAAATAGGATCCGGTTATATTTATACTTGTAGAACAATTGGTAATGTACACATCTTATTGAAATCTTTGAATTTCTGCAAGGTGGCACATTATACCAAAGAAATAAAAGTTATTTGTGGAATGAGAGAACATCTACTATTGAAATAGTGAAAATTGAACTTGTAGATAAATGATATAAATGTCAAACCAGTTCTTAGAGCCTACACTAGGGGTTGTATAAAGAGGAAGGAAAGCTGATGGAATAAAGAGAACAAATGTTATTGGTGAGTATCTAGATAAAGGTGAAAGATTTTCTGGAGAAGAAAGGAACTGGATGTGCTCCTATTAAGGTGATGAAGACTTTTGTGTTTGAGAGTTGGATATTCCTAGTATAGATATCATCACAGGCTTTGAGAAATAGGTTGTTGTGGCAAGGGCTGCTATAATCAGTTTGGATTGCCCGACTCATTGTTTTATTAAAAAGACTCAGAAGACTGGAATATATCAAAAGCTATAGACAGGTTATAGCTCCCAATCTAACAGATTCCAGCTGAGGGCATTTGTCAAGATTGGAAGATTCAGCAATAGGGTCATATGTAGCAGCAAACAATTACTACTAATACAGGTTCAATGTACTGGTTAAATTCAGTTATTTAGGTTTAAATGCCCTCCTTTTAAACAGAACATGCACACAGTCAACAACAATAGACCTTCCTTGTATCCTTCTCTCTTTGCCTTTTCCCATAGAAGCAAACATTACAAAAAAGCAGGGGTATATGATAAAAACAACTCAATAATGCCTAAACATTGGGTAAAGGTCTCCTGTTACAATAAGGGTGGATATGAGACCCTCTCTGCCGCCTTTCTCCATATTCTTTATTGTCAAAAGGCACTAGTTTTGTGCCTTTCCAAGGACAAACCTTCTTGCTACGACTACCAGAATTCATATTGCTTCTGGCTCCTTATTGTTGACAATCACATATTCTTCAAAGCTAACAGTGACCATATCGACAGCAATAATTTCTTTCTCCTGTTGGAGGGGCATTTTATGCCATGTTGTTTGTTGGAAGGAGGTGACTATCAGGGTGATTATAGATATGACAATGTTGTTGATATAGCTGTCATTTAAATAGGGATTTAATGTGATTATATAGCCTTAGCTTTCATATATTCAATAATAAGTTGCACCACAAGACTAGTTGTATTGTAGAATCTTTCTCCCTTATCTTTAAATAGGGAATCATATATGCATAGTCGTAGCTGGGCCTCTTTTCCTTTAGATATTCTTGTTAGTTCTGCTTGCCAACTAGTTCAATTCTTGTAATAAACTGAAGATATTCAGCAAACTTTACTAATCTCACAACAACTAATTGGTTCTACTAGAAAGATTTAACCGAACATTCTCAGTTGATATTAGTTGGAGTTCCATTTCAGAAGCACCTGGTAATAGTAGAACCAACTCATAATTGTTTGATAAAGTAAAAGCAAGCACAACACAAAAGCAAGTGAAGGCACAAATAGGCAGGTAGGGTCAAAAACATTTACCTGAATAACTTGAAGATAGCTTGTTTGTGTAACTCAACATAGATTCATTTGAGACCACAATTGTTGACCTCTGGAATACTCTGCTTATGTGTTGGGTGTTTGGCGTAGTGTAAGCTTACAGATGAAATTTGTTTTTCTGCTGCTGAGATGATAAACAATATGAAAGAGAAACCAAAATTAATTGTTGTCTATAAGGTTTTAAGTAACAAAGCAGTGAGGAAGAAAATAGTGTAAAGCTGAACAGAAATGAGATATATGTTGTTGTGATCTGAAGTAATGTTGAGAGGAGGTGATTGAGCCTCTTTCAGTAGCGAAATATGACTGGCACCTTTCATACAAAACACTGTTCATGCCAAGTAATCTACTCCTGTGTTGCTTTTACTATTCAAGAAGCCCTGATCTAATTGTTCAACAGCCCTAATTTAATTGTTTAATAGTTCTAATAAGAAATTCTAGCCACATCTTAGGACATTGCCAATAGTTACAGAATTCACAAAGTGGTGACCAGTAAAATCAAAAATTCTATATTCCATAACTATTGCAGCTGAGACAAGGTCACGAACCATCTCCCCTACACCTCCGGCGATTGAAATCTCAACACCAGGGAAATCATCGTGGGATTCCACCACTACCCCCTCTCCTCCCCCTTGATGGCTTTTGCCTAGGGGAGCGATGCTACAACCCCTCCTCTCCCTCTGGGGTCTACCCCCTCCTCCAAAGGGTTCTCGTTCCTGTTCATCATTGACTCCCGCTCATGAAGTTCAGTTCTCCCCTTTACCCCGCACTTCCTTTGCACCTTGCTTAGGTTTTGCCCGGTCGGCATTCTGTCCTCTTCGCTCACGGTCGGCGCTGAGCTTTCCAAGCCCTTTGCGAAGTACCTTTCCGTCTCGATTGTGTGGTCCTGTCGGGGAACACTTCGGTTAGTAACTTCAGCACCTC
>Ga0307509_10001897_pt1 | contig 34543 bp, 27 predicted proteins | sample 10_EM_MG_FD_202245 | JGI IMG/M metagenome (GOLD analysis project Ga0307509, IMG submission 202245) | Populus trichocarpa ectomycorrhiza microbial communities from riparian zone in the Pacific Northwest, United States - 10_EM | ecosystem: Host-associated > Plants > Roots > Unclassified | place...
TGGTGGGAGGTGTGGGATGAGGATAAGGGGGGGGTGGGATGGGGGTGATGGGGGTGCCAGATGGATTGGAGGGATACTCAACTCGGCCGCGCGAATACGGTGGAAGTGGGTGGGAGGGGGAAGCAATGTGAGCTGCTGCTGAGCAGGTCAGAGCGGAGAGGAGCAGAGCACCGCAATGCAGTCCGATGTGTACTCGCAGAGTGAGTAATGAGTGATGGAAAAGAGAGACAAGAGGCGCTGCAGCAGCGAGTGGGAAGAAAGAGGGAAGAGAGAGAGAAAAAAAGTGAAGAAAATAGTTGTAGAAATCAAGATCAACAAGGGGGCAAAACAAAATAACAAATAATAATAATATTATTATTATTATTATTAAATTGACAGGTATGATAGGATAACAATAATAATAATAATAATAGGAAGTTTAGCAAAGTACCTGTTTCTTCCGTTGCGCACTGTTTTTGTTCTGTCTAGAATGGAGACAGTTAGATATTTGTAGCCCCGTTAATCAGACGTAATTATGCAGTTGTAATAAACTGCAGAAGAAGGAAGTTTGCAGAAAGGCGTCGCTGTTCCAGAAGACTGGACGGAATGCTGGTCAGTTGAATTGTATTCAACGGTAGAGCAAATGTAGGTGGAAGGGTGTGGCAGGTAGGGCAGGATGTAGGACGGGTGTCTACCAACAGAACGGCCGCGTTGGGGTTGCAATGGGCAACTTCTGTGGGCGTGTTTGTCCTGAATCTCGGTCCTGATCTTAAGTGCCCCCCCCAGTCAAGGTCTTGGTTGTCCGTTGCAGTCCTGGCGCTTCTTCGAAACAATCCCTGGAACTATTATTAAGCGCCAGCCAGATGGGATGGATTCGATCTTCTGTCACGTTCTGCAGTGACCTGAGCAATCGAGTGTCTGTTAAGTGGAGGCCGGTCTTCGGTGTCAAGAGACTTGGGAAGCAAAAAAAAATGAATGTCAATTGCCGGGCATCAAATGTCAGAGGGGATGGGTAATGCAGGTCATGATTGGCTGGGCTGGTGGGATATGGCAGAATAGGATACCGGTCAGGTAAGATGGCTTAGTGGGAAAGAATACACAGCAAAAAAAATATTGAGAAAGAAAAAAAAGCACTGTAGAGAATTATGGACGCAGAAAGCGTGTGATGTGTAATGTATGCAGGATGCGTAACGTATAACTGTGGATAGAACGGAAATGAAATGGAAGAAGGGGTGGGAAGATGCTCGGTGGTCGGGACTTACTTGTGGAACCTAGAGAATCCTCGCACGAATTAATCTATCAGATGTACGTACTTCGGAGATAGGCTTGCTTCGTGCATAGACTGAGCGAACGTTGGTGCGCAGGGACGGCAATGATTGATCAGTAGCCCACCGCGAAGAGAAGAGGGAGAAGAGGAGGGGGGGAGGGGAAAGTGTGTACCGGTAGGTGCTTGAATTGTTACAACCAAGTTAAAGTGCCCTCCTGAGCAGGGGGAAGTGCGGGTTGCGCGCCAAGAATACACCCAAGAAGCCGCGGCTGTTGACCAGTGGGAAATAATTGGTGTGGTGGGGTTAGTGTGGCTGTAAGCGTGGGTCGAAATTAGAAAGAACTGATAGGATAGTAGAACGTTAGCGGGGCGTTTCTTGACTTGCGCTTTTGCCCTCTTTTCATTTCTTCCCTCTTCACTTTTCCCATCACTCCATTGGAGCAGGGCGTGTGAGTGTGTGGCTACTCAACGCGTGCTCATCACAATGAATCGAGTGATCGAAAAGAGATAATGCATAAAAACAAACAATGAAATGCAGTATGATAGGGCTAGGATGGAGTTGCGGTAAGAGGGTTAGGTGAGTCTTTCGGATAACAAGCCAAAGAAAAGTCTTCCATGATAAAATAGAAATATAAATAAAAATAATAAAAATAAAAATAAAAATAAAAAAAGATTGATGACCCGCTAGGAAGATGACTTGCTTTTGCTTGCGTGAGCTCAATTGTTTTTTCTTTTTCTTTTTTTCTATTACTCCAGGCAATGCGTCGCGCTGTCGCGTGCAGGCGTGTCAAGACGAATTAGTTAAACGACACGAGGATGCTTAGCTGCAAGATCGTTGACGGGCGACTGGGGAGGGCTGGTCAAAGAAGGGGGTGAAAAAATGTCGAAAATTGATGGTTGCTTCTACGTTACACACCTGAAATCCTTACGCAAAGGTATTTTAACCCAGCGCCTCGATTGGATTGAGCCCAGTTTCTGGTAATCCAGCAAGTGAGAGGTGCGAACGGGAGCGTTGTGATTGCCAGGGCCGAGGACAGGGCAGTCAGGCGAATGCGTGGAGGCTCAGGGTTAAGGTGGGAAAAAAAGCCACGGGGAGTGGATGCCTTCTGGATCGATGTGACAGACGACAGGTAACGGTACCGGTACTGTGCAGGGGAAGAGGGAGGAAGGGGTTCAGAATTGACTGGGCGAGCCTGGTCTATAAGAGAAGCAAGCAGGGTGGCGGGGCGGTGGGAGAAGAGGGTGGATGGTTCACAGATTGTCAATCCTCTTGAGGCTAAGGGGAATCTACGGTACTCGTAATTCATGGGCCGCCATAAAAGAAAGCGACCTGCCCGGGCGCGGCAAGTAACTAAATAAAAAATAATAAAATAATAAAAAAGTAAAAAAGTAAAGCACTAAGCCATCGGACGAGCGAAGATCAATTGGCATGGGTCTCGAAGAAAACATTGGTGCACGATGGGGCATGGCATGGTCTAATATCAACTCTAAAAAGAGCAATGACCGAGAGAGAAATAAACTGGAAGAGTTCGAAAATACCGGTACCGTACTCGAGCACGGGGGCCAAGACTTCTGTATTTTACCTGTCTCAAAATCTACAGTCCAGTGTGAATATTTCCAATACCGGTAACAGACAATACTCTGAGTCCCTTTGAGACTCCGAAGCAAGATCCATCGCCAGCTTCTGTGCCATCAGTAATACAGTATTCGGACGAATGCAAGTTTCTCTCGTGCGGTAACCCTCACTTTACTTTTTAATTGACGAGATTTCAAGGGGGAGAAGTGGCTTATCGGTAATGACCCGTCATTTTTACCGCTAGCGATGGTGATGAAGGAGCAAAGCATCATATCTTTCTCTGCTCCGCTGCCTCCCTCAATGGTCGGATTCAGTGGGTAAGTGGATGGGTTCTTCTCTTGTAAGTTTAGTGTGCGGGAGTCGTTCTGCCCGCTCCAGTTCACCTCGAAGACCCTACGCTCTCTTGTAACCGCTGGGTCAAGTCCCGATCCCCGACCAGTATCATACTCAGTCTTGTACTCATGCGGGAATGAAACCCCCTCAATTGGTCACAAATCGGCCTTCTTGTTCTCAAATGAAATCTTGCTAACCTGCCATGCCAGATCTTCTACCTTGAATTATAAATTAGAGGAGTCAGAATCCAGCTGTTACCCGTTTCGATCAAGATAAGGTACAAGCGTCGGGAGAACTTATCTGGGTTATCCCAAGCCACTCCTCCATCCCGGACCACCCCAGTCAGAGCCGATCTCAGACCCAAGACTTGTGATTGCGTTGCGAGACTACAGAAAAAGAGGCTCCGACACCAAGCAGTGTTTTTGTTTTTATTGCTTGGCTCATACTTCTGATGGCTGTCGCAGAGCGGAGGAGATGCTGAGGAGTGCCGATGCGATATGATACGGAACGATGAGAAACTTTTGCAGTGGGGAAAATAAAACTAGAAACAAACAAACCTTTTAAAAATATCATCTGTCGTTGTGATTGACTTCGAACAGAAGCCTGCGCACAGACCGCTTTGGGCTAGATAAAAAACTAGCCCACGTGCTCTGTCAACCACCCCGCAACAAAGGTTGATGATACAAGAGATCCTTTTTTTTGTTTGCTAGTAAGAGTACGATACACTCACACTCCGATATCCCCGGTCAGCCAAAATCCGAAGCATTTGTCCGGCACAGCGAGCGATCCGGGACAACAGGTCGGGCTTTGGTGTAAAGAAATTCAGAACCTACTGAGATTCATACGAGACGGCGAGGTATCCGGATTACCGAGATCCGGGATAGCGGGGTGTTAGTGTGCTCGAGTACCGCAAGAACTCGAATAATTGGACGTCACACAAAGCGGTTAACTTAAGGTGTGTATTGCGAAGTGGTATTATGTCTCAGTTAATATGGGTTTCATTATTTCTTGGCAGCTAATCATGCAGAGTTTTCTCCCTTGTTGGCATCATCTTCACTACGATTAGCTGCCAAGAAATAATGAAACCCATATTAACCCAGACATAAGACCACTTCGCAATACACACCTTATTCTAACCTCTTAGCGCGAGGTCCAATTATTCGAGTTCTTGCGGTATTACAGTTCTGAGAAAAACATCGCTCAAGAGTATTTCGACGACCACCTCCGAGGTATCTCCTGCTTACAAGAAATAGACTAAAGCACAATTGCTATTCTAGTGTAATTCCCGAAATCATCATTCCATTCCCACCCACACTTCTTCAGGGAGTGGCTAAATAAAAGGATACATAGACACGAGGATACTACCATAGCAAAATATCATAAACCTGTATGTTATATCAAAATTTTGTTAGAAGTGAAAAACCCGTCTACCGAATCTGCGAACACTGGTTTAGTTTACAGTACGAGTACTCGGGCTGCTAAACCATGGAGCTGGGATGCCTTGGTGCTGATCCGTAGCTCGCAGCGCCCAACCCTTCACAGCCCTAAACTCGCCGTGTTCACTAACCTATTATGAAAGGAGAAACCATATTCCCTCGTTCGATCCCAAATTTCGCAGCGTTTAAGCGTGTAAACTGTTACTAAAGAGGGATCGTGGATCGCTGGTAGTAGGAGACACGAGTCACGAGGTGTAAGGGGGGTTTAGATTTCGCAACTTCGGAGTGGTTCGAAATGCTTCCATTTACTCTTTCAGAGCATGCTTATGACAAATGGCCCGGATCTTTACTACGTATGGGCACCGTATTGAAATACCGGTACGGTGTGATATGCGCATACGTACCGCACAGCAGGTTACACTCTCAGCCCCTCCCTCCTTCGAGTGACATCTTATTACCAAGCACACGTGCCTAAAGGGCAGGTACACAAGCAGAGAAATTAAAGGGACAAGAGAGAGTGTCAGCTCAGCTACAGCGGAGCCATAATACTGCAAAGCGTTCAGTGGGGAGGAGAAATCTCTTTTTTTTTTCCCACCCGTTATCAATTGAGCTTTTTGACCATTTGTTGGGATGTTCCAAAGATCGAAATCATATCATAGGTTGCTGTTGCACCTGGTTTTCCCGTTTTCGACCAAAGTTTCCCCAGCGTTTTTTTTTTCCAGAGGTCAAGTTTTGCTTCCCAAAAACCAACCCATCGGCAAATCACACACAAAAATGGATTAGGCACCAGTAGTGAGAAAGAAGAAAAGGCGAAAAAAAGGAAAGAAGAACAAGAAGCAGGAAGCAAGAGCGCAAATGCAAAAGTACTCGTACTTGTACGAGACGCAGGAGAAACTCAAGCAGCCTTCTTGTGCCAGCGAACAAATAACTCTTCTAGTACCTGCGATATCGGGCCTAGCCCCTTCCAAATTTGGTAACCGTTTCTATTAAAATAGTTGGGGAACAAGAGCCCCATACCCTAAGAGAAGGTCCACGAGTTATGGAGCATCTCTGGTAGAGCTGTATGCGCTTGCACGAGTATCTCTTTTGAAACCGGCAGCCTGCAGTGGGTAAAAAGATCCAATATGGGGGCGGTGGGTCGTGCGCTTCTCCCTCGATTCTCTCCTGTTGCCTGCCGTCGTATTGGTTTCCTCCAACGGCCCTCGGAGGACAGCCACCAACTACAAAAACTTGGCCTCAATTTCGCCCGGCAGCCGTTTATTTAGGGGCTGTCTTACTCGCACATCTCGTTCCTTAGCCCTCCTCTTTCCCGTGCTCACACACTCTGTTACTTGGCCATTTGCCTCTACCGTATGCACCATTCCGTCATACTGGGACGATTTTTTTTCTGCCCGGTTGTCGCGCGAAGCCGAGGCAAATGTTTCATAGCTGCCCGGCCGCACACCAGCAGGAGCGGAGAACTCTTGTATGAGAATATCCCCTCTTGCTCTTCTCCTCGGGATTCATGGTAATTCATGGTACGAGTACAACTTGCTTTATCTCGTTTCTCGCTTCTGACAAGCACCGTTTCGGTCAAATGGCAATTATCCATAACAAACACAAGTACGGTATCACTGTTGCTCGCTCGCTCGTACTCGATGAGTGCCCTATCTCCCCTTGTCTCATTCTCTTATCATCACACAAGCACCACACACGCACTGCACAGGCGTGGTGGAACAATCTGATATGATGCGGTTGATCCTATGAGGTAAAAGCAAGATTGACTGCTTGGAGACAACATACCGGCACAATACTGGTATCAAACCTGAATATATTAGCTCACTTCAGGCCTTCGACTCTGGCTGCCGGGCCAGGGCGAAGAATTTGTTAATTGCTTTTGCTATTTTTCCTGAATTTCGGTTAGCCATTATCCGACCCCGATTTCGGAGAGCTCAAGTTCCGGCTTATTCCACTTGTATCTTCTCAGCTACCGTATTGTCTTTGTCAAGATATGGGACTTCCGCAGCTGCCGAGCTTCGCCTTTTAAAAAAAAAATTTATTGTTTTTATCGGTTTTCATTTTCTTGCCCTCAAATCACGAACCTTGCTCTCGTCAACCCGTATCTGTCCTGCCATCTCACTCACCACAGCCTTCTCCGCACCGAGTCCGGATTTGCTAACCGATGCCCTGAAGCGGAGAATATACTTACAAGGATAACCATCAATTGACAAGGCTGACTGTCCATTGAGAGCTCTTTCTGCACCAATGAGCCCTACTGGTAGTTTAATTGAGCGACGTTTGTGAACACGACCACTACTGCACGACACTGGGACCGGGGGAAAAAGCCTAATTTTGGCAGCATGCAATAGCAACCATGTCTGCGAACGTCGTTTAATCATGAGCATAGCTAACGCCAGCGAATGCTCTACTCTCTCAGTTGTCAAAATCGCGACATATAGCAAACCCGAATAGGTTCAACCAAACCTAGAAACTAGACTCTCTCTCATACATAAATTCTTTATCTAGCAGGGCATAAGCGCGAATACGAGAGGGGTGTTAATTCCGCTAGTACCCTTTCGGGAGACAGCTGAACTTTCGTTCCTTTTATCTGACCCTCGAATACGATGGAGTGGTCCTACAAGTAGTTACTGGTCCACTGCACAAGCACGAGCACCAGTGCATTGCGCAGCAAAAGCATCTGGATCAAAGTCACGTTCGACACTCACCTCGGCAAGTACTGTTAAGCGCTGCCCATAGTGGTCGCCCAGAGTTTTCGATAAATAGCGGCTCTAGCAAGGGTCCCTTGTAATTCGACGGGAAAGCAAGGAATCGGAAGGTAGGGAAAAAGCGTAAACGGGGACCAGAGGACATCCTTTGCAATAAACTGCAAGGTATTCCGGACTGTACTGGGAAAGAGAGAGGGGTCAAGAAAGTCTAGAAGACATCCACATTACGGGAGATCATACCGCGCCACATGCTCAGAAGTAAGTTAGCTGCACTCTGGCAGTCTCGGTCTGCGTCTGCAGCGAGCTTCCAGATTGGTGGAAAACCACATTCCTTTGAGCCTTGCAATGATCACTGTACTCGAGTACTCGAGTACGCAGAAATGCAAGTGGCTTCTCCCCTCCTCCTCCAGGTATTTGCTACAGGGCAAAACCGTCGGACAGCCCCTTGTTCCCCTCATCTTCATCGCGATTGAAGTATCATAGTGTAGGGCAATTAACCTATGGTTTCCGCTGTTAGCTAGCAAGTACCCATGCATCCAAACCAAACACAACCCAAACCGCGACAGAGATCAGGATTGTGACATTAAACCGTGGCCGAGGATCCCCAATGGTGAGATGGGCAGAGATGGACCAAAAGGTCCAGAATCAAACCACTCGCACGCCTCCGGTTGACTTCTAGTAAGCATCGGATCCTTGGAAGCGAGTAGCACAGCTCTTGTGCTCGAGTAGTGCCGTAGAAATTTCCCAGAAATTTTTGAAACTCGCCATGCTCTTCTCGACACTAACTGCAGTTAACTCAGTCGCGCGGCCGAGTTGAAGTTGGACACCCAAGGCAGCAATTCCCATTCAAACTGGCTGACCTCAACTCGACCGCGCCAGTACCTCCAGTATGATCGTAGGAAGCGGAAAATATGACATAGCAAAATTGCACTATCATACTCGAGTACAGTACTCGAGTACTAACGGAACTCGGAGACGCGTGCTCCATCAAATTTCACCCAAAACGAACGGCAGTTATTATATTTTTTCGTATTATATTTATTTTTGGACGATTGCCTATTACTACCCTATCTTATGGAACCTGATTACGGCAGAATGGAAGAATGGAAGAATGGATACAGTACTAGTACTTTATAATCGGTAACCCCAGATGCCCCAAAGCCTCAGCTTGATGCGGTTCCAAGTTGACCCCTGCCCAAGGAAAAAATCATTCACAACCCACCACCCATCGCGCACGCATACAGAACACCGTACCATTTTTCCCTTCAAATTCGCTCAGAAGGCTCAGAATGAGATTTCCCGGAATTCTCTCCAATGTGGTACGGTACTGTATCATACATCACCCAAAACTCTCCTCTTCATGCACCGGTACCGCAAGTCCAATCAAGTGCTTTGTTTGCGGCTTTTTCTTTTCTTTTCCTTTCTTTTTTCTTTTCTTTATTTTTTTCCCCTTCTGACCACTGCTCTTCGTACCATACCTTCCCTTCCCACCACACACACACACCTCAGCCCGTTAACGTATCCACATCCCCTCCGGACCTTTTGTCTCACACATGACTTGCGAGGAACCAAGAGGACGGCGGGCAATATGTAGAGTGCAGTGCCGTATCTCGCTATCTCGAGCGATTGGATTAGGGGCGCCAGCTTTCACTGGTCATTCCAAATGTGCCGTCACTCACATACCCCTTATGAAGTTACAAGTGGCTGAGTTATGCGCTGGTGCACATCCAAGGTGTAAAGTTTCCAACATCGAAGGCGGTGAACGCTATGTGCCGCGATGTAGATGGTTGACCATCGTGGAGCGATGGGCTGATGGATAAATACGGTTATTAACCGACCAACAGTTGCTTGTACCATCAACGGAAGGAAGAAGAAAAATAAAAAAATGTGTTACTTTGTTTTACTCTACTAGCACTTGCATTCCACGGTGAAGATGTAAGATTTGAGAAGATTAAAATTAAAAGTAAAGAGAAAAAGTAAAAATATAAAAAGCGGACTGCAATACCGGTGGTCGTGGTCAGTCATTTGTGTTTTATGACTTGTTGATGTTGAAACCCAGCACACTTGTGCCAGCACTATTACTAGTATGATACTTGGGCACTCGTACAGCGAATACATCATTTTTTCCCTTTAACCTTTCTAGCAACCTCTACCCGAGTGATAGCGCGTTGACCTCAGGCGTGGTTACCGGTACTGTGCTCGAGCTAACCAAAATTTCCATCCACACGACTTTCAAGGGCTCCCCCCCCGAAGAAGCCACAGATCTTTAGCCCATCAGACACTCTCGCGATTTTACCAAGGCTTCTAGCGAACTTCCTTTACCAAGGGTTGCAGCCCGGTTTCTGAAGGGGGCCCCGGCATACTTATCCCAGAAGCCCACCCCCGCCCACGGAACCTCCTCCCCCCCTCCCCGATTTTGAATCTACCGCGGTCTGAATTTCGCTCCTTCATACGGACGCGTAATTCTGTGATCGATCCACCGCACGTTAAGTTATCACACTGCACAGTACTCTCATGAACGAGGAATGGTACCATGTCTTGTATGGATGGATGATAGGTTGCCAGAGAGGAGCACTGCCTGCGAGTTTAGATCTCGCCACGAAATATCGGAGGGCTGCATAAAAATTTCCCAGATTCAGAAGAACGTTTTCTCCGATCTTTCCTTTCTCTTTTTTTTCTTTTTTTCTTTTTCTTCTTCACCTTCCCTCCCCACTTCCCGATCTCCCCCCCTTGCCTTTTTGTTCCTTGTCACTCTCCGTGCGAGCACGATACCAGTACAAAAGGATGGTACTGTGTTACAGGAACCGTTATGATACCAGTGTTTGAAAGCGATGCGGCAAGCACTTGGTTTCTCTTTCGGTCCCTCCAGTGCTCAAGTGACTCAGCACTCTCGGTGGGTTCTACAAATCGCAAGGCTCAAATCGTTCCAAGACAGGCTTAGCGTATCTGGCAACGAGTTTGACCGTTTCAGAAGGCTCAAGGGATAAAGGGTGGTTTTGTGCAAGCGCATACTATTACCGGTCTTGGTTTTTTTTTTCTTTCTCGGTTCGGGTTGTCACAGGCTTCGGTAACCTGCAACAGCAAACATGGGTTACGGTATTGTGGTAGTAAAATGTTTTCGGTTTCATATCCGAGATACCTTGTGCAGCTCATTTTTCTCACCCACGACCGATCTCTTTCTTTTTGGACCCCTGCTATCTACTCGAGTATCGACCATGGGAGGCGCGACCGGGGGGTGGTTGGGTCTTGTGGTGAGCGAGGGATGGATGAGAGGGATGGGATGGATGCGGGATGGGGAAGTATGGAGGAAGGGGGCAGAAACAGGCTACGGGATGGTCTGCGCAAAAACAAATTTCCGAGACATCTAGTAGTTGATAAATCATGATGCAGACTTTTTTCGTGTCTTTCACTTTTTACTAATTTTTTTTTGCACAAGGAGCTCGAATTTCTCAGCGACCGTGAATTGGAAAAAATAAATAATTACGGCGCGGTGTCGGCACTATCCATGGTACCCACTGTAATCTATGAACGGCTGTTGCACCTATTTTCCCGGTGTATGTGGTAGAGTGTACGAGTACTGTGCTCGAGTACGGCAGTGTAGTGTACCGTACTCGTACAAGTGAGCAGTGCAGGTACTTGTGCGAGCATTGCTGCTCAGCTAGCTGTGCTGTACGTATTATACCTGTTCTATCCGCTACTGGGTGCTTCACAGTCATTGTATTAATTCCCTCAGGCCATTTTTAATGTTAATATTTATTTTTTTCTCACTCGCCCCATTCTGGGACTGCTATTCCGCAAACCACTTTGGTTTGTGAGGCACGGTATTTCCGTCTTCTCCATTTGTAAGTTGTTTATTTCTACTTTTGAACTAGAAGGGGGGTGGTGGTGAGGTTTTCACGGGTATGGTGCCTGCCGTACCGGCTATCATACCTATTATTTCAAAATCTGTGTTCTGTTTCTATTATTTTTTCCCCCGAGAATCCACCAGCCACTTCGTTTCCTCAAACATGCTTATCTGAAACTTTTACGACATGAGTAATCTAACGGCAGTGGCACTTGTACTCAGCTTTAGTTCCAGTGACAGAGCTTAGTGAAGGTATTGATGGTTTCTTGGGGGTTTCAAAAAAAAACTCTGTAGACAAAATGCCAAACCTTTTTCTCCCTCCAAGAGCCCTCCTGTCTAATTAGCTCCTAGCAAGCCACCGGACTCGAGAATTCACAGTATATCTGATACTTCCCAGCGAGACTTTCAGTATGGCCCCCAGTGAATGCTATTGACAGGTCAAGTTCTGGAAAAAAAAAGAAAGAAAGAGAGGGAGGGAGGGAGAACACGGGAAGCTCTACCAAATTTATTCAACTAGGAGACACCACCAATCCAGGCATACGGCCACTAGGCACTTTAGATTTACGATACGATAAAAACAAGATTTGATCACTTGGGGGAGGAAAGATAAAAATTTAATGGGGAATCAAATAAAAAAAAAATGCAAAGATTTGCAAAGATGGCATCCGATACGTCCAATATTCGCGAAATTCGCCAAGTTCTCTTCAGGTGTTACACCCGTCTCTCGGGTTTCGGGATCTCCGAGATCGATGATGCGAGTTCTTTGACCGCCGGGGGGTTTTATATCATATCGCGAGTGCGTGCCTATTGTGTGTGTAGGACTTGTTTTTCTTTTCTTCTTCCCCTTCTCCGCCTTCCGGCGTTGAGTGCCAGAGTACTCGAGTACGTGCCATACCGTACTGTATGTATGACTACCGGTACCGGTAGCGCCTCAACTCGGTCAGGTTAGGGCCCGCGACTCCGGGGATAAGCTGCCGTCCAATCTAGCAGCCGTATCATTGACATCCATTTTTTCCTTTTTCCTCCGTCCTTTTTTCCCCCGCTCTTTAACCCATCCTGCTCGTAGCAAGGAAGAGGCAATCCGAAAACAAGGGTCGCGAGTTTGGATGACTGCTCGGACATGCACACATTTTTTGCCACACATTTTGCAAATTCTCGTTTTCGGGTACAGAACAGTGCTTCTTGCCCGCTACGGGGTATCCTTTCCTCCCCCCCCGACCACCGACTGAAGCCCGAACAGCTAAGTCCTTAGGGAGTCGGCGGAGGCGGAGGACAGGCAACGGGGCCGGGGAAAACCAACCCCGATTAAGAGATATATAATCCGCGTACTTTGATCCGGCAATACGTATCTGGAAATACGGCTATTGTTGAACTACAACAACAAGCGAAAAAACTGTCTCATTGTTAGATACCATATGCCAGATAAAAGTGCCATGGCAACTACCCTGCGGTACGCATCTTAAAATCTTAAATGCATGCCTTCCGTAAAGTTAGCAGGCAAATGGGAAGCTTTATCCCGATATAATCTAGGTTTGGATTAGCCTCTTTAACTCTCTCGAGTACTGTATATATATAACGGATGGAGTGGGTCCTAGCTGCTGGGGGAAGCCTTAGGTCGGGGTGCTTGCAACATTAATTTTGCTTAATAACTATGTTTTTGTGCGTCTCAATGCGGCTAGTCACTGGTTGGTTTGACTTTCTTGGCATATTAACCGTGCTTCCTGGTAGCTTTAACAGCAACTAACTGGGATACAATACTCGAGTATTTGGTTGGCCTCCATCCAAACTTTAAACATTTCTAGCTTGCCTAAAAGTTGATATATTTGAATACCTTTCCATTTTCTAAACCTTGATGTTATTTCTAAAAAATAGAGAGAAAGAAAAAGATTTTTGTTGAGGAGCCCTAGCAGTCCGAAGTTGGGCATTTTTCGGGTTGGGAAGTACTCCGTTTAAATATTTCCCCAACTCTACAGCATAGGAGTGGATATAAGGGATATAGCTTTGGGCGAGTGAGGCATTGAGGAAGACCTTGCCTAGGTCCGTGGGCCATAGGAGGGACCCCCGACACGTATCGAGTAATATCACACGATGAGCATGCATACCTGTATCTCATTTTATTCATCTCCACCCTCGTCTATTGGAAACATCCCTACCAGGCATAAGGCAGGCCAGGTACTCTCATCTCTGCAGCCTCCAAAGGTTCGCTTAGGAACCCCTCGGCTTCCGGGATCCTGGTGCAAGGTCATCCTGAACACGTTTGCAGATTTCACCACGACAACTCATCAAAATCCGCCCTCTGGTTCAACACATACACCTCCCGCATGAGCCATTGATTGCATTGACGCTGGCTATGTCAGAAGTGATAATCAGCCCTCAATTCTAATAGTTAAGATCTGGGTAGAATAATTCATGGTTTTGAAGAGTCCTGACGAGGTTCAATGATATCTACGAAACTGATACATTCACTACCAGCACAGTAATGTATTCGAATTGCATCATGGAAGATTTTGGCCGATGAACTTGTGTCAAGTGTCTTGTAAGGGGGCCCAGTACCCTTCTATCAATGTCGTGGTGTTCACTGGCCGACAGGTGGCTTCTCGATTGATGGGGGTTAAACGGGAGGGGGTCCCGAAAAAGCGAAGCCCTACGGTAGTGAATGGAAATGGCGCGAGCCGTCTACTCGTACTTGTATGCGGGGTTTTTTTCTTCTTTTCTTCTTTTCTTTTTCACGTGTTTGAGCCTTACTGGAGTTAACAAGGACACGGATTCGGCCACGGGAAGCAAAAAGCTTCTTTCATAGCCGTTGAGGATGCTTGCGCGGCCTTTTTCTAGTGCCCCACTAATTCGTGCCCCTCCCTCCTCCTTCTCCCTTTGAACATTATCTCAATCATCTCCATCTGCGGCACTCGACCTCACTTATCATCCACCTTCCGACCCCCCTCACCACCTTCTTCTGACTCCATCACTGCAACTGCAGAACTCCAGTCTCCAACTCCTTGGGATAGAAGAAATGTAGAGTCAGACCAAAGGCTCACCCAATTGTGCCAAGTCAAGCACAATGGCTTGTTCTACCGAACAGATTATATAGATTAACTAACCTACCAAACACGACTGGCAAACCTCCTTATCTAAGGTCCCCCCCCCCCTCTCTGTTTCTCTTCCAAATCTCTCCTATAAACTTAGTGGAGGGGAAGAAGAGCAGTGATGGAAAGTGATATGCGAATCCCGAAAGGAACATCGTCTGGATGGACGTACGATGACCTCACATCCATCTTTTCGGATGGGGGATTTCCAGCCCCCACCTCAGTGAAATATGAATCAGTGGATAGAGTGTGTATCAATACCGGTATGGTATTTGGTACCCATATCTCGCTTCTAACTGGCTCCTCACAAAAAAAAAAAAGTTACAAAGACGAACATCCCCTCCCTTCCCAATCGGCAAACATCCACAAATTCACTTCAACCCGGACTAAGGGAACGATTAATATACATTTGCAGCAACTGCATCAATTCATACTGTCAAAAGAGATCACATGGTGATGCGAAGAAAACAAATTAACGCCTTTGATCTTCCCCTTCCTCGTAGCCAATTGTTTATCTCTTAGAGCCGTATCGATCTTACATGCAACGGGGGGATCTTTCTTTGGAACCTATGACTGAATAATATCGGGCTCTAATATAACCTCCTGGGGCAAATTAGTGGCAAATAAAGACGAGAAAGATATTGCAAAGTGGTTTTGTTTCTTGAGCAGCGGTATTGTTCCTGCCCATAATCTTAAGAAAGCAGCCCAGATGAGGTATTTTCTTACCTTCCTCATTTGACCCCTCCTTAGTCCTTCCTTCTCTCTGCCCAGCGGGCGTCAGCCCGCTTGCTGCTGCCATAGCTGCGGAGAAAAAAGAAAAAAAAGAAAAACCTGAAACGTTGGTTTTTTTCTCATTCTGGATAGGGGGGTTGGATAAAGTGGGGTCCAGCTGGCGATGACCTTTTCTCCTCTCTTTGCCTTTCGTCTCGCAAACAAAGTAGGCCCGACCTTGATAGGCCAGTAATGCACTATCAGGTTCTTTTTTTTTTGCCTATCGGCTATTTAAATGATTTGGAGCAGCGGCACCAGCATCGGGAACGGCCGGCGGCGACACTGAAAATGGGACCAGTAGCCCGCCCCAACCCAATGCACCCTTCCCCTCAGGTCGAGAAAAGGTGGTTCGACTGCTATGGCGAAATGGGAGAGGGAGGGAGCTTTGTAATAACAGTTCCAAGCAGTCCGCCTTCGTAATGAAAATAATGATAATGATGATAATGGTGCAAAAAGGAAAAAAAAGTACCCTCGTACCAAGTGATATCAGATTCTTTAGCCATAATAAATTAACCCCGTGGACAAAAGGGTCAGAATGGGTCCGTTGAAGCACCGTAAGAGCACAGTACTCGTACATGTTGCGAAACAAATAAATAGAAAGAAAAAAATGGAATAAAAAATGCAGAAACTATCCTGCCGCATCTCATGTCACTCACCTATCCCCATTCACCTCGAGGACCCGCACACCCCACCAGAGTTCCGCTCCTCTAACTTCCGAATATTATATTCACTTCCCTCATCGCGCGCGGTCCTCTGAGGGATTCGTGTTTTCACCTTACCCCTGCCTCCCTTACTTCCCCCATGCATCCATCGACTGGTGTTTGGGAGCGGTTTCTCTGGATAGGGTCCTGGCTAGGACAGGCATTGAGATTGCCTACCGTACTCAACCAGTCTGGGCTCCGGCACAACCGAGGGAGGACAGGCCTCACACCTTCCTTACCTTCTCCTTGGAGGGCTGTTTGTATGCATGCAGTGCGATCCGCATGGACTGGGATGTTCGGGGGTCTTTTTTTCACTCATTCATGTTGTGCTTGCTTCTCGAACGATTCCTTCAATTAGAGACTAACCTATATTTAAGTTATGTGGGACGAGGCACAGGCAGAGAAATGCTAATGAATGAACGGATGGATAGATTGAAAGAGGCAGCTCAATCGGAAGGGGTGTATTGGATACAGTACAACACGGTGAGAAATGAGGCAAAATAAGGAAAAGGCATATGATACGGACATCAAGAGCGTGAGATGGAGTCTCATTCTCCTGCTGGAACACCGGAAGTCAAAGTCATCAATGAATGAGGGGAATACAAGTGGAAGGCCCAAGTTGTCGGTAGATGAAAGGGTCGGTGTTTGATGTATGCCCATCTGCTCGAGTGCGGGAACTCTACCCCATACTCTTGAAAGTTCCGACAATAAGTAACAGAGCTATAACATAACGTATTGCGGTGCCAGTGGGGAAAAAGGATCCAATGCGGCGAAGGGTAACTTGTTTGGATTGTTAATATCAAACAAGTCTAAGCGGCTCAGGGAAATGCATTGGCTTCGCATGTTCCCTTCCCCTCCACTCTACTACCGCTACGTCCGTATCCTATCAGAAATCATCTCATCCGGTGCACTGTACCGTATGTAGAACACCGCACCGGAACACAACGTGCTCACTCGCCACCACCACCACCAAACGCAAAACGAATCGGAGCTAATGGCCGGATTGCGTATCTGACAATGAAGGCGTCAGGGCAGGGCAATCGAATTGGTTGCTCAGAGAACGATGCGAGCCGGACATCCGCCGCACGAAAGGGGGAGAGGCGGTGATGGTAACGGTGGTTGAAGAGTCGATGTGATACGTCAAAGGAAGCATAAATAAATAAATAAATAAAAGAAAAAGGGCACCTATCAAAATGGCTGGCACAGAAAGCTCCAACGCAGCTTATGCTTATTTCTCATCAACACCATCGCCAGCTCCATCGTATAGTGCAGACCATCAAGTCGCCCTTCTCAAACTTAACACCGCCACATCGTAGATGCTGTTATGTACCCAAACGGTGATGAAACTCGTTAACCGCTGGTTGGTCCTTTATTTAGAAGGTTGCAGAGAGAGGTAAGGGGGAAAGGAAAAAACAAAAAGAGCCCAACATATTCACAAATCATCACTCGTACTGGTTGAGGTCATTCCATCTTTCTTCCTCCTCCACCTCCTGCTGCTCCTGCTATCCCTCCCCCGCCCCCCAAAGGACTCCACACGCTCTAACGTAATTCTCCGACGGACTCTTTTTTTTTTTTCCCTCTCCGGGCGTGGTAGGATAGGTTACCACCGATATAAAGTTATCAGCAACATTCTTTTTAGAACAATCTCCAGGGAGCAAGAGGCGGTTGCGACAAGCTCAGATGACTAACATAGTGCACACTACAGTACTGGGCGGCTGCGGGCGGCAGTGGGCAGGCAGGTTGCAGCGACTCCGCCCACGCCGTTACATACAAAAGATGTTTGACAAAAGCCGTACCACAGCCTCGACTGGACCCGGAGATGAAAGTGTACATCGCGTCGCACCACGTTAGCATGCTTCTTATTTTTATTTTTCCCTTTCTCTCGTGTCCCCCCAAGAGAGGAAGGAAGAGAGGAATGGCTGACGTGTTTGGAGGCAATAATAGTTCTAAACTTATACAGCCTATAACCAAAAGACCCGTTATGGCTTTCCTTCTTCTTTCCCTTGTTATCAATTCCAAGAGCCGAGGGGAAAAAAAGATTAGGCCTGGATCTGATCTGGTCTGATCGCACACCTCGAGTGATGATCCGTGAAGATGGATCGAGAGGGTACATAAGTATCTTCTGTTAGGGCTCTGCGATGGTAACCTCACTCATTCACGCCTTGCATAGATTGGGATGCATAAAGGAGGATCTGGTCGGTGTCACATGGCATACAGCGCCAGTATGATATATCATGGCTGGATACAAGGGTATTAACCCATTAACCGGAAGAGGAAGGGATATTTTTTTGGCTGGTTAACATTAAATAACTGTCCGATAACTTCTTGCTGGACCCTGGTATCCTTGCCATAATCGGGTAGTACTATGGTCATTGAGATGAAATTTTTCTATTTTTTTAATTTTAATGTGCGCGACGTTCGAATTTTTTTCTTTTCCATCGGCCAAGTCTGAGGTATGCTCGGCGCGAGTGCGAATTTTTTCGCTTCATTTAGGGAGAAAAAACAAAAAAGAGGAACAAATTGTGTTAGGGGTCTGAGCTTTTTTAGCTTGGCTTGACTTAACTACAGTGCTGCGCCGGTACTGTACTCGAGTACTATGATAGCACAAGTATCTACCGTGCTGGCTTATGGTAGCGCGAAGCCATTTCAGTCTGGAATCTGTTTTACTGACGGCGAAATCTCGGTCGAGTTGAACGAAAACGATCGGAGTCTGCTTGGGCCGCGGGGAAGGGGGATACAAGTACTGTAAGCGCAGATATGAAACGGGTATCACGAGGCTTTTGACGGTTTTCTTCTTGTGGTCCGAGAGGATGTGATGGTGGTGGCTTATGAAATTCAACTATCATACTAAAGTGTTCTGTGCTAGCTGGAGGGATGCAATAGCCAGTAATAGCAGCAACGGCCGACCAACCAAGCAGTATTATTACTCTGAACAGAATAGATGTGACCTTGGGAGAGCATCACCGTGGGGGCGAAAATGTGACACCCTCCTGCGGGTGCCTAGATTCGGGGAATTTAGGAATACCGGTAAGCCAAGATTGGCTCAAGGGATCCTACTGCTATCTATGGTACAGTGCTGGAGTATATTCGTAAAATCGAGTCTAATTGCATTGCGGGGGCCTGGAGCGGGGGTGAGCGGGGCGGAAGGATGAACAAGAGGTCTTTCTCCGTCCATTTCCGTTCATCTAGCCTCCCGGCGATCACCTAAAACGGCGGTGAAAAAAGGCTGCGTAGACAATTCGTCCTACAGACTTCCGTGTCTCTCTCCCAAACACTTTCTTGAATTCAGTTCAATTCAATTCAATTCAATCCTTCATTCAACTTCTGATCACTTTTTCTTTTTTCTTTTTTCTTTTTGCTTGTTTTTTCCCCTCCTTCCCTACATGGGTAGGGTGAGAGGGAAAGAGAGAGAAAAGCCCATGCAGAACGGCCCGCAGCGGGGAACGCTCTCCACCTCCGCTCTATCAACGTGAAACCTGCACTCAATTATCATCACTTATGAAAAGAAGGAAAAAAAAAGTAACCATCTGCATGTTGTTGACACTGGAATAATTAGACCTCGCGCTAGGACGTTCTAGTTTTCCCTGCTCGCCATGCTCTCAGCATCTTTCCTTTTGGCTCAGCGGGGGGAGGCACTGAAAACCTGTTTTTCTCGCCCTGTTTTCCCCCTTGCTCTGGTGAGGGGACTTCTGAGCGCCCTAGCGCGGGATCTAATTACTTGGGATTGAACGAGGTTTGTAAACACCTCTGCCGCTGCATACAGTCAAAATCCAGCCTTTTTTTTCCTCTCCGGCTGAGACTTCAGTGTTATGCAATGGCAGTCGTGTTCATAAACCTCATTCAATTATGAGTATTCCAGTTTCCATAGTACTGCACTGTGCTGTACATGAATGGATAATGAGATTACGGCGCCTTGGGGAATGGAATGTAGTGGAAAATGGTGGAATATGTACCATTCATAGTTTGCGGAATATTCCGAGTGAGACATTCGTATTAACTCGTGACGTTACCCTAAGTTGGGCTGCCATTCTAATAGCGGGCAGGAAGTACTCGAAAACAGGGATTCATAAAATATATGGGGGAAAAACAATCCGCACCTTTCTTACCGTAATGCCCATACAAATTCATGCCTTCTACCTCCGGATACTTCTTTACTGCTACGAGTGCCGTGCATCACTGCCTATAGCTTTCTGAGGTAGTGGCTGTTACGGTGCTCGTAGAAAAAGGAAGACAGCTCGAAAGCCGATCAGGCCATTCTCGCGCGTCAATTCTGGGAAGGTTGAGGAGTTATTTACTTTTTTCTCCTTCTCATTGCTGCAATGAGTCTCTATTTTGTTCCACGAGGCTTCCGATCCAGCGATATGATCACCCGAGTTTCCGGTCTCCATGCACCTGGTGGGGGATTATTGTGGTAAGGCACAGTTTATATTTTTTCCTCTGTTCACTGGGATTGGATCATTTGGGGTTTAAGCTTTTGATAGCCGACTTAGGTCTAAGATGGTGTTTGGGGGGGAAGGGTGCTGCGGGATGCTCGTTGCTATTCGAGTGAGATTGCGTGAGTGTGTGTGGGCTGGATAGGTGGTGTGGTCCCCACGGTATCCACGACAGAACTGGGGAGTTGAGGGACGGGGGGTAGTAGCAAGTAACTCTTTGTTACTCTCCTCTGGTAATTTCCCCTTTGCCCACTAAATGCCTTATCTGCCACCGAGCCAATTTCGTCGTGGGTACGGTTAAGACTGTGAGTGGTCACCGGCAGTGGCGAGAAGGTTGCTGGGATAGTTTGGATTTTAGGGGTGACAGATAGGTGGAGATATCCCTTTTTTCTTGTGTCATATGCTTCTAAACAGTGACTCTTTGCGTCCTTTGCTGCTTTTATCAGACAAGGGATTTGACAATGTCATTGGTTACTGACTCTGGCCGTGGAGGGCTAGCTAGATTCCATTTTGCTATATATAGGCGGTCGTGAGGTGTTCGATCCTCCTGGATCTTGTTTATATGGTGGGTGAGGGTATCGGGCTACCGCGATAAGTTTGGTCGAGGGATATCCGCTAGCTCAAAACAAACTTTTCAGAACGCGAACTTAGTAGCGGACTGCAATCTACTATCACTATTGGGTAGCTATGTTTTCGCATTTTATAATTGCGCTGGCAACCATCTACTCGAGCATGAGCGTGACGATCGACACTCTAGGATTAGGAGGTATCAGAGCTTCTTGTCTTTTTGAGCAATTTCCGTGCTAAATTCATTCTATCATTTCCTATGAACTAGTGACTGCTGCCAGTAGTTCTCCAGGACCAATTGCTCATGTCCACACTGGAAGCTAGTGACCGAACATAGGAGTTAAAAAATGTATGGCCAAGTGTCCGTATGTATTAGTGCGCCTATACAAAACTCGATAGTACGGATGTTCGGTACTTGCTGCCTGTAACAAACGCCCGGGTGCCCACAATGATAACTGGAGATTACCGGTATTTCTACTCTCGGAAATTCTTGTTCCTCGATAGCGCCCACTTCGCATCCAGCAGGTCATCAAACCAGACTCCCCCTCTAGCTAGAAACCATACCACAATCGGTGAACGCGCTGAACTAAGATTACAAAGCTCCTACATTTTGGATGCACACTATAAAACCTAGAGTCTAGATATTGTCAGGTCTATTTCGTCATCTCGTGGGCAAAACTTTACCTTGCACCATGCCCGTCAAAATACGGTACACCAAGTGATTACTCACACAATATCACTCAAGATACTGTACAGCCGCGTTCGCAAAGTTCTCATACCCTCCCCGAGTACCACGAGAAATTGGAAACGCTTTGCTAACCCTCCTCCTTGATTATTCAGTATAATAAATTGTGATAAGGGTTTACGATGCCCCTAGAGGTATATCCGAAAGATAGTTATCAGAAGGCTTCTTGTTTTCCTGTTGTTGTAAATAGGTATTGTTCTTGAGGTACAAGGGGGGGTATGAGAATTTTGCGAACGGGGCTGTACTGTACAGCTATATTACGCTGGGCTATAGGATCGTGGTCCATGGTCGACTCCTGACCTAGTTTAGGAATACTGGCTGGCTGTAGTGTTTCTGCAGGGGAACACAGCCGCTACTATCTCTTACCTTAAAGGCTATGCCGATAGCTCAGTTGCTTACTTTTGGCGTGGCAGCTGAGTGAAGGGTAGCGCTTTTATTACTCAGGCCGTAAAGTGTTCTGTGTTGGAATATGCGGATATCATACTGTATTATTCTAGTATTGTGAAGCTCACGATGCTTGGCAGGCGAGCTAGTGAACTAGCGTTGAGAGGTCTGAGGGGCTCTCAATATGGACTGCTACAATAGGGGTACTTGGGTATATAGCAACCCCCCCGAGCACTATAGTTAATTAAGCAACTCTTTAATCCTTTTTTCCTCTCTTGCTTGTCGATATCTCTCCTAGGATTTCAACATTCTGCACACACCATTGGTCGAGTGATCTCCGATGACCGTGGCGCCGGCTCACCAGTCAATTTTTTTGTATTGCATGGCACGGTATCCTCGGGGAAAGCCTCCGTACAAGCCGCGGCATCAACACTCAGGAGAGCCGCCGGCGGGCATTCCAATGCGTTCTAGGGGAATAAAGGAGTACCTGCTTTAGGTGGGATAAGGTGATTTTTAGAAGTCACGAATTCCTAGCGCTTTGCTGGGAAACGCAGGAAGCCTAAGTTTAGCTCGGGGACATGGAGAAAGAGATTGCTAGGTATCTTTGCATGTGGCTCTGGTTTCGTGACTGAACTACTCAGTCCGGAGCCGTCTGCTAGTAGTGGAACTCCGGACATGACCCGTCAAAGCCTGTTGGGGCCCTGTGGGGCCGGTCTTTGGGAGGCTGGAGGCGCAGCTAGGAGTTATGAAAACAGCGTACTCGCTCTCGCTCTCAAGCAGCTTGTGTTGACCGCAAAAGAAGTAGACTGGCGGTGCGACCCGTGGCTAATCCTGAGTTTCGCTTTCGGCGATGTTCTTAACAGACGCCGTCCCGAGCACGGTGCCTGCCGAAGGTAAAAGAATGTCTATTGGTTTGCACACTAGGGTCTGGCAGTGTGGTCCCGATACAGTACTTTTTGTTATTGCTAGTAACTTAAGCCATTGCTTCCGATTGGTAGCGTACGATGGAAAAATGAAATAATTGAGAACGACGCTGGGACGTCCAGAATTTCCTCTTTTGGATTAGGATGAGAAAACGCAGCGAATAGATTCCTCGGTTGAGACAAGTAAGATGGAAGATGAGTTACGAGAGATTCTACCGGCATTGCCGGTATGAGAGGCAATACTAATGAGACCTTCAATCATTCCCGTTTTTGGAAGTAACAGGCATACCGGCACAGAACCCGAACACTGATAAAAGATTTGTATGGCACATTATGTGTGCGTACCTGACCGCCCACACAAGATTCGGAGTCAAAAGTTCGGGTTCTATATGCCGGCCACTTGTACGGTATCTCGGAATTTGGACTGCTCGTGGGGTTACTAAACCTAGGAATAGAATCTCACATGTGAGTAGTGATCTCTGATCGATGGCGCCCCCTGAGCAACGGGATTTACTACGGTACACCTGCCGCCAGGACCGCAGAGAAGGCTTCGAAAGGCGATCCACTATGATGTCGTATCCTATCGTGAGCCTCACTCTGCATGACAGGTACGACTGCAAGTACCATTGGCGGCCAAAAGAGGAACTTCTCCCGGCACTCATAAGCGCCACCTTTGGAGCTCGAATGGACCTCCCGCTACGGTGGGTTGTGGGGGTGGGTTTTCCGCAACCGCAAGTAGCCGTGCCTTTCTCACATGAAGCCCAGCTTCTAGCCCCATCTCTCTTGTTCTCAGTAGCACCTCAATATGATGTATCATCCTCTTGGTCAAACAACATCTCACTTTGGGTCTGTTGCTAGGGCAGATACCGTTTTTCTGTTCCTTGCACTGACTGGATGATTTTTCCTAGATGGGCTTATCTGACTGATCGTGATACCATAGCAACCTTTTCCTCCTAATATCGGGAGGCGATGCCGTACGGACTGAATCCTAACTCGGGAATCCCGCGGGCCGCACCGGCCCACAAATAAACAAGCCGGTCCGTCCGCCACAAGGTGTTTCTTGGTGCACGGGCCGTTTTTAAGCCTTTTCAATTGCCCTGCTACGATGGTATGATTACATGATGAAGATATGCCTTCGGCAGAATTTTTGGCAAGGTGGAGAAGGATGCATGGAAGTTACTGTGTTCGTTACGTACTCGGGTACGATGGCCGTGTTGTCCTGGATTGTTTTTTTCTTCTTTCTTTTTGCCTTTATTTCTTCTGCGTGGATGATATTGATATGAGGTGTCGGTTTTGGGAATGTTTGTAATTGAGAGGTGTTGTGATGCTGGTTACTTCACGTGCGGAAATGCGAAGCTGTAGGTTGGGGAGTGGGCTGGGAGTTTGGGGTGGGTTTAGTCGCAGTTGGCGAAAGAGTTTTACCCCTTGGATGAGGCATTTGAACTGTACGACGCCAAAAAGTGTGGGATCGTGGTGGAGGTATTTCAAAGCTGTTGATGTGGTGCAGTAGCTCGTAGCCCCAGCACAGATGTCAGTGATAAAGTTTTCGCACGGTTAGTTTAGGTTAACCCGCAAGATAAATTCTGTCTTGTGCGAAAACACTTCTGCTGGCACTTGCACCGTGATGTGCAAGTGCCTACGAATATGTTTTCTTACAAGACAGGGACTGTTTTGCTGGTTAACTATCCCTGTCATGTGCGAAAACGTCTTCCCGTGCACTTGTATATTGGAAGAGCCGTCATCTGGGTTCCATTAACGGGAATTTTACATCTATGATTCTAGGCTTTGCTAGCACTTGTGTATTAGTACTAGTACTTAGCAGCGTTGCGAAGAAAGCCTTAGAAGGGGGGGGTGAATCGAGCCTTCCGAAAATGGGGGTTGATAGGGGGTTCTTTAATGTCTTAGTAAGCCAAAATAGCAGGAACTTTTATCGGAATTTCCACCTTCAACCCTTATGTCTGAGTATTTATTGCTCAGATGCAGGGAAAGAGGAGTACTGGTACTAGTTTATCTGTTTCTTCTGCTACATTTTGCTTCCATTCCCTATCACTTTATTTGTTTCTTGCCCCCAACCTCCTTCAAATGTCATTGTTTACCTTGTTTACCACTTTGGTTAGAAGGAGTTCTATTCTATAAGCCCCGGGTTCGAAAAAGCGCTTTCCCAGTCCTTCGATCATTTTTGATCTAACCCTCTCCTTCGGTGCGACATTGATTCTTAGTGGTGATACGGCGTGAGCCTCTTCAAGATCGCGAGTGCATGGTCCTATGACCAGCCGTCATTGTAATATTACCCCCGAGGTGCTTAAATAAGCCGGATCTTTGTGGCCTCGCATGCGGCTCAAAAGTGCGGAATGTCCTGTGCAGCGCGATTTCCGAGAAACCTATTTAAAAGTCCAGTATTGGCAGCTGGCCTAGGTTCGACACGATTTGTTACCCTAAATCTTCGGAAATTATCATGGCCAGACTTGGGCTACCAGAACTAACCAACCCTCCCCGACTGGTCTGGCCATCTGTTCCCGCTGGTCCTGGAAGTTTTGGTTGTTGACAGAATTATATAGGGTATCATACTGTGCATAACAAATACTGCTCTTGTTTGGAGTAACTTCAAAATGCCCCTGTGGACATACTTTTATCCTAATGCTGCTATCATAATTAGTCACTCGGCTCATTGAGTACTGTTGATCTTGCATACAGGAAGAAACTTTTCGGTTTTTTTTTTCATTTTCTTTCTCGATTGAGATTGATTTTTTTTGGCTCGAAAACTACTCCCGGATCGATTATGTTCAAGTTCTCCTGCGAACTAGTGGGACGCTGCATAGGTAATGGCTTAATGAGATACATACAGCGATACGGCACCCACCAAAATAGTTACACACCGTAGGACCGCCAATAATGGCTTTGAGTACAGTACCGTACTAGAGGACCATTGGGGCCCACACCACAACATTTACAAGGTTACATCGCAAACATTGGCCTGCACTCACCCGAAGGTACCGTGTGCAGGCATTAACAAGGCTGATAAATCGCAATGGTGTTACAGCAACTAAGCTTGTTTGGCTATCGTGTGCTCGCTTCTTTAAGTCTGCTTATACTAGTACATAAATAATGGGGGGAGGGGGTGCTGGGTTGGGTCGTACGGGTACCATAATAGGGTTTCGCCTGTGTTCGGGAAATAACTCCTATTTGCGGGGGTCCAGGATTTGGTCGTGGTACAGAGCGGGGTAGTTCGGGTTGATCGAGGCAAGATTCTGGTACCTGCAAGCAAAACAGCATCCCAAGAAAACAAATATCCTCTAGGGTGCAAAACCTCTTGAAATGAATTCCTTCATCAAGAAAATGACAAACCTCAAGTCAGAAATGTTTTTAGCTACAGTACTGATAGTAAAGGGATAGTATTAGATGGTGCACCAAGATACCCTCTATACATGGATAACGAAGCTGGCACGAATGGTAGGAATATTTTGGGTAGGTTTTGGGTCAATCAATAGTTTCGTTGGATGTAAAATGGGATCATGTTTTAAGGAGTTACCACATTCCAGTGCGCTTTTGGAATTTGATCAACATGCAGAGTTATCAACATCACCTATCATAGTTTCCCCTGAATGATCTTCATGATACAAAGAGATGCCGTATTTCTTGCATTGCCCTCTGCACGTATACCACACATAGTGGGGCATTGCTTATGAACTGTACCACGACTTAATCCCTGACTCTTGTAGTCTATTGAACTTAGGCAACTTGATTTGGAATGTCTGACGCCTTAAGTGAGGACGAATTTAAGCCCGTCTCACACCAAGGGATAATTATAGCTTAGGTTTTTGCCGTTCAAGTCTGAGGGGCAGATTTCCCCCCCCACCCCTTGTGGGTCTGCTTCGTTGTGAAGACTTCGTACTTTTATAAGTATTTGATCGACCGTACGCTGCAAGTGGTGGAGTGCTATGCCTAGTACTAATCTAGGATTTGATGCTCGAGTGGACCCCTCTAACTAATGTTCAATGCGATAGCACGATAGCTCGCGAAGTTTTAGGAAATGGGTGCTCCCTTACTATTCCAGGTACATAATACGTAATGCGGATGCTTACATATCAGACCGGAGTCCGTGACATGGAGAGTAGATGAAGCTGATAGCTGGAATCCCATAGTTGTTAGGGTACGATAGTTAGTTTGGGGTACGACCGGTTTAGGGTCGTGACTGCCACTTAGGGGTTTTTCCCGTTGTGTGGGTTTTTCCTGTTTTGTGTGTTTGTGCGCTCTCTTCTGTATCTAGTCTGAGCTACCAGTAGAGAGCTTCCTGTATCGTACATCGAACATCCACATCGTTATCATTACATACCGGAACCACCACCTACGTGCTTTTCTCCGTGCTTCGCGCCGTTACCTACACTACCCCAGTTATCATTGGGTTGTGAGCGAGCTGCCATCAGAGTGTCGCTATCAGAAGCACTCCCGGAAGAGACCTTTTTCGTCAACATGGAGCTCCTAAGTAACATAATACTTGGGGCTGCCTACTAGAGCAGGGTTTCTAAGGTGGAGAGAATGTCACTCTAAAGGGGATTTTTCAGGCTTTAGTCTCTTGACTCTCTTTTGCTGCTATTGTAGTTGCACTTCATGATTTGTATCCGCATCCAGTACTAGACTTGGAAAGAGCAGCCTTCATGTCGGTGGATCTTGTGAATAGTATGTCACTGTTTTTTCATGTGAGAGATTTCCATGAAGCCGGGTACGACCGTACATTGCGAAATATGTGTCTGCGGAACACTTCCTAGCTGCCCTACGCGGGGTTGTCCCACTGCTGGTTAGTAGTGGGCATATACAGGTAGTATCCGTGATTTGGATATAGCCACCCTTGCGCTTGCCTTACTCCTTGCATCCAAGATCCCCCGCTGCTCGGCCGGGAAAGTGGGGGAAAATATGTACCTGCCTTCGCTTCTTATTTGGAACGCGAGTGATAAGTAGTGCAAAAGGCCGGCGGAATGGGGTCAAGCAACGGCTTGCGATCGCCCCAGGGTGGTCTAGACGGCTAATTGCTCTGCCTTGTCAACAAGTTGGGGTATAAGGAGGTGGCAGAATTCTAGATGGTACGAGGAGTATTGTGTCGGAGTCGTAGTGATAGGATATGTTTCGAAAGGTGGATCTTTGTGCTTAAGGAGGATGAGAGAATAGTGCAGGAATAGGAGCGTTGCTAACCGGAGTGTTACCCCACCGGCCTCTTCATGGGTCGTCTTAGCGGGGCGGTTCCCTGTCGCGACCTTAATGCGTGTGCACAAGTATAATACTATGCATCATGAATCACTTGCAAGCGTTGATTGGGACGTGTTCGATATTTAGAGTGACATATCATGAGTGGCTTTAGGGTTAAGTTTTTCCTTTGGAAAACTCTTGATATTCTCTCATATGGGGAGTATAGGCCACTGGCTTCCTGCCTCTTGAATTATTCCCATAGGCACTGCAAGTTCGTTGGAATTGAAGGTGATCCACGCTAGGAAGATTTCCCGGAGAGAAATGTGTATCTGGGGATTGCGATGTGGTGGTAATGTATACTCGCTTGGATGGAGGAACAAGGAAAGCTGTGCCATTTCTTTTCCTGCCCCCAAAAGGAGGGGGAGATAACTGGTCGTATCGCCATGCTGGGGGGAGAAAAGTTAGTCAAAAGTGATCATACTTGGGCCATGGGAGCAGCTGTCATGGAGCGCAGGGTGGTCAAGCTGTGCGTGCGACGCTAATTGTCGCGGGCAAGCGCAGTAAGAGTAGAAACTGTATTTTTCTGTTATATGTTTAAACCTATTCTGCGATAAGAGATCGAGGGCTCATGCGTGATATGTTTGTACCTTTTATATAGTACCTTATCGTATGCATCGGTATTGTGGGCATCGGAGTCTTAGTCCCGCTTCGTAGGATGATAATGGCCAGCTTTATCTTTACAAGTGCTTGGACGATTTGGGGTCGGTGGATCCCGGCATCAAGCTCGCGTAGCACTTGGCGGCTATTTTTTTCATCTGCAGATCAGGCGGCGATCAACGGAAATGGGGATTTTCCGACTCCGAAGTTTTGGAGGGGTTTAGCAACTACCGGTATGCTCCTGGATCCGCGAAGCAAGAGCGAGAGGATCTACCGAGGAAGGGTGTTTCGATACCGAATCATGCAGTACTAGTACAGGGCAGTACAGTTCCCTGGTGAACCCATTCAATTGCAGCAATAACTTTTAATACCGGTAGTAGAAAAAGTCACCGGACGCTTTGCATTCATTGGTACCATATTGGCACAAAAGCGTCCGGAGACTTTTTTAAATGGCCAAGTCCGCTTTAGTGTTTCCGGTGAGACCCGTTTCCTAAATTGGGAGGAGAGACAACCTGTGGGATATGGCCTGGGGGGGCGTAAGAGTGTGGTACGGAGCGGGGATGTTGATGTTGGTTTTGGTCATTGTTGGCTAAGGGTTAGGGTACCTAGGATGCTGCTTTAAAAACTCAATATTATGGCTGCTTATTAGAATCCATTACAGGGGAGGAAGAAGAAAAAGAATCATACGATACTTGAGCATGTACAGTACCAGGTACGATGACTTGTGAATCTTTGGTCAGCATTGGGGGGGAGATGTCTTGAGCTGCTCCTAACGAGCCGCAGAACCCTTATAATAAATTGATGCGGTATGATATATTATTTGAGAACGGCACATCGCTCCAGGACTAGTCTGGTACCCTACTGATTGTACTTGTAACTCCCCTAGCACGCTAGGCTTGAACTTTGTTCAAAATACTAGTACATAGGTACTCACTCGGCGTTCGCGGCAACTGGACAGTTCGGCTGCTGCTATCCTCTAACCAGCTCCCTCCGGAAGAAGATTTTTATGGTGGCGGCATACAACAAGCAAAAGAGGTGGGAAATGCTATCATATCATGCTTCGATATCATGCTTCGTGAACGCCTCCGGCTTTGAGGCCGCGAGACAAAGAGATGACGGAGGGATGATAGGTGAGGAATTATTGCATGTTTCAATGGACCACCACCACCACCAAGCAGTTAGCGAGAATCACACCAGGAGGAGCCGACTGCACTACACGAGTAGAGCCGCTGTGAGTGACGATGCCGTGCAACCACCTCGCCCTCGCGCCGACAAATGTTATCGCTCAGAAGGCTTAGGGGAAATGCTAACGTTAGCACAAAGAGCCAGACAAGCTTCATGCTCTCATAGGGTGGTGGGGTGTTTCCCGACCACCCGCGAGGAACCGATTCCCGGTAACATAACTCTAGTGCTTGATTCCCTCACCTAATGCGGGCTGGGAAATGCAGTAATTGGTTGGAATAACGATGCTTCATGTAGGTAAGCCCTGTCCGTCCTGTCCTGGTAAAGCGCGGCTGAGTGAAGACTGCACCACGTTTCTTTCCTGTTCTGTCTTATCCTGCCACTATTCTGGCTTGTCCAGCCCACGAAAAGAGAAAAATCTCATCGACACGTTTTTCTTTTCTTGTGGTTGTAATTGTCATGTTTTGTCATTGTCTTTGCTTTTGAATGTTAGGCGCTATTCGGTCGATCGGTCATTCAAAAGCGCCCTTGCCCGCTTTTTCCTGCTCGGATTTGAAGTGAGGATCGCTTCACCATTCCAGCTTCTCTCCGGAGCAGTGGGAGCTCTGTTGTTGGGGCCAACATTCGAAGGAGGAGAACCAAACTCGCCTAATGTCCATGTCGGCAACGATTGCTGCATCCGCTCCGACGGAAACGTCCTTCCTGACCGGGGAGCGGATTCTGCTGATGGTGAGAGAGCTCTGCGGCCGGCCCTGACCTACGTGCGATAGATGGTTTGCTGACTTGGGGGAAAAAAATACTTAGAATAATATGAGCGCGATTCTCGCTGGCATATCTCTGATATTCTGTCTTGCTGTTCTTGTTGTTGTCGCCGTCCTATTCTCCGATCCACAATCGAGGAAAGCTTTGGACCGTCTCTCTTTTCGGTTGCTAACATATGCCCTGATATCAAAGTAGGTTGTATTGGGCTTTTTGCATTAAATTTGTAATGGAACTGATGCTCCTCCATTTGAAATAGCTGCGTTTATAGTATTGGATACATTATTTGTGTCAAGGTTGGCCCGGGGGTGAGTCCTGGCTATTTTTGAGAACTCAATTTTTATTTTTATTTTTATATTTTATATTTTATATTATTTTATATTATTTTTATTATTTATTATTTATTATTTTTTAATTACTGATGCCCTTCTAGTTCTGGTGCAGTGAGTTGAGCCCAATTATTAGAAATAAGGTTTTTGCGAGGATCACCCGCTGAGACAATTGCTATCTAGCTGCTGGAGTATGGTTGATTCAGTTCTGGCTCGGTAAGTATTTCCGTGAGTTTTGGTACGAAAGAGAAGAAAGAAAAAAAAAAAAAGAGCTTCCACTAATAGATTTCCACCAAATTAGGAGTAACAAATTGGTTAATTCTATGCATCGCCGTGAATCTACAAATCGTCCTCGTCCACTCCTTGAACAGCTTGGTTTTGGAGAAATACTACATCATCGGAACGATATGTCTTAACCTCGTAATCACGCTACCCCCTCGTGAGTTACCGGCTACCGACCTTCGCCGCCGCAGGGAGCTAACGGCTGCTAGTGATTAAGGGGAAATTTGGCTGGGACCCGGTCATCCGGGTCTGCTGGTTAACCTCGAAAAATTCTCACGACCGCCTCACATGGCAGATCAGCACGCAGCTTTTCTGGATTCTACTGGCCGTGGTAATCACCACGGTGTCGGCATCGATCACCATGGGGTACTTGTACAAACACAGGGTAACTTATTCTATAATACAGATTTCGCCCCAGTCGTCATGGAAGGTCACTCATGGGATTTTAGTTCGTTTCGGAGAAAGCTCTGCGCGACACGGAAGAAGACAGGAAATTGCGTCCTCAAACTCCGACGACATCCCTTCCGAGATTGGATGCTCATGGGAAACCGATGGTGAATGATAAGATGCGTATCCAGGGGAGGGCAACGAAGTTTGCTAGTCGGACCTTATCTGCGACCAGTAGGTTTAGGAATATTATTATGAGGATATGTAAGGCTCTTCTCCGGTGAGGGCGGGGATTTTCCTGGTTTGGACTAATGGGACAAAACAGCACTATATCCAATTGTCATGGTGGTTTTGAACCTTGTGATCACCATAGCGGATATTAGGATTAGCACTGCAGTTGGGATATATACCCAACGGGATTATAATTTATGTAAGAAACCTCCCAGCACCAACCCTAGCAACCCTATACTAACCCTCTTGTAGATGTCATTTACTATGCTCTCTACGGTGGTGAGCGAAGATCTTCCAACATTCCTCGCTATCAAAACCCCAACTGACCTATTAGCAATTTAGCCCGTGGAATCTTCTACGCAATGATAGCAATAATCGACCCATCCATCATCCGCGCAATCCGAGTCTGGCATGGCCTACATTCAACGACCACCTCATCAGTATCCGACGACAACTACGACTTCACAGTGGGCGGCGGCATAATAAATGTCCAGAGCGAAATAATCCGATTCGTAGAGGAATTAGGTATCTATGATGCCGAGAGGAAGCCTAGTTCCTCAGCAGCACTGGCGCTACCAGCGCTAGCCGTTACGCGCCCAGGGCAATTTGACGTCCCGGGGCGAAGGATAGAAACAGATGTGGAGGTCGGGTCGGGTCCGGCGTCTCCGCCGCCGCCGCCGCAGCAGCAGCAGGGAGAGGATCAGGATGGAGGAGGGGTGGAGGATGGAGGAGTAAGGAGGGGTTCTGCGACGGAGGCTGCGGAGGAGGCACGGCGACGACAAAAACGGGCCTGCATGGCTAGGTTAGAAGCAGAGAAACTTGTCAAGAGACAGATCTAGACATGCTGGCCGTGTTGTACGATAATTAACTTTTTTTTTTATGAATGCGCTGTGATAGATGATGGGTTTGATAGCTTCGGAGCTATTATATATATATTGCCAGTAGATAATGCAATGGATTTCTTTCCAAGAAATACGGTATATTATACGTACGCACGGGAAAAAAAACGTGCTCTTTGACAGTGCTTATCTCTTCCTGCCCGGTCAATACTGCGTAATGTGAAATGCAGGCTGACCGAATTCTAGAACTCTTCGATCCCGTTTCGCCTACCCTCCTCTTCTATCTAGTGAGCCAATTCCGTTTAAGGATTGGTATCCTATAATGCTTCTACTATTTCCCGCGTACTCGATCATTTGCCATGGCCGGCTAAGGGCAGGAAACGGCGCCAAAGCAACATCCTGCCTTTCCAACAAGAACCAATTGAGACCTCTTTCCTTGCCGACTTTAGGCTAACGTGGCGGAAATAAGGATAATCAAGGGAGAGAAATAAAGTTACAGGGATCTTTGACCGTGTCTAGAAAGTCTGAAAGCATATCCTAGGGGCTGGTACTGCACCTCTATCATAATATCACCTTTAATAATAATAATAATTATTATTATAGACCAATTCCTAATAATCTTTCCTCTTCAAAAAGATCTAAACATTGCTTTCTATTGGTTGCCTCAGTCAGCTCTTTGCTTTCAACATTCAATCCCCCCAGTTTTCTTTTCTTTATTTTTATTTTTATGGACTCACTCGGGTTACCTTTTACAGATGAAGAGCAAGTAATGCACGAGAATCAAGAGACGTCCAGACGTCGAGTGAATATGATAAAGGGGCCCCCCTCTGTGGTCATAATGCATCTCACACACTCTCGATTATCCTCCCTACATACAGCCACTAGACAAAAGTGTTGGTGATGCTGAGTAAGTGCTGAGTCAGCCATGTTATGAAAAGATACCACACCGGCCTCCCCCAACATGTGCAGAAGAGTAACACAAGCCAAAATGCCTCTGAAAAAGAAGTCTGCTGCCCCTCGCCACAAGACAAAAACCACTAGGCACGAAATGACGGATGTCGAAAAGGGAATGATACTTGCATTCTTTTATATCATCCAAAAAATTTCTGTTGTCGCAACACTGGTGGGCTGCCCCTGGTCCACTGTTGGAAACTTTCTTTCACAAGGGTGTGACTGGGGGCATATTGAAAATACTGCTTGGAGTGGCCGGCCAGCTCTCATGTCCTAGCGTGAACGCCGGGCCATCATTCGTGCTGCTCAGAAAGACCGCAGCATGTGTAACGGGGGCACCCTGTAGAGAGGTGAACTCTAAGGTTGCGACCGCACCAAACACTCAAAGTAGAAGATAGAGATGAGGTAAAATAATTCAAAAGAATCAACGGTAAAACTTAATATAGTTAAGCTCGAAGCTTCACTCAATTTAGTTCCCTCAAGGAAAAGTTGGTTGTCGAAGTAGAATGCCAAACACTTAAACTTAAGTAGATATCAGATTTAAGCCTTTGACATTCACCACTACTTCCGACCTTTGTGCGAGCACCCTGTCCTGCTCAGGGTCTGTCCGATGTCTACCCTCCATCAGGATTTATCCTGCCGGAAGTGTCGGACCAACTCGGGTACACTTAACTCCGTCAATAGGATATGAGTTTCTGCAATGCATCTCCAATACAACCACAGGTGGAAAAACTCTTCCTATCGAAGTCATACCAGTGGCTAACTGTTATGACAACAACCGGAGTCAATACCTAGGTGGTGGACTCACTGGCCCAGTGGCAGTTTCGTCTATACAAGCTATGCAGTCCATCATTTAATCTACGCGACTATTCAATGTGATAAATTGACATGCAAGCTCCCCCAGTGAGATGTAGCCGATGGTTGGCTAAGTGGGCGCTACCCATAGCCATCCTCTCGGGACATACTCTACCGTGATAAGACTCATACCTCTAGAGTCC
>Ga0307509_10001898_pt1 | contig 34527 bp, 43 predicted proteins | sample 10_EM_MG_FD_202245 | JGI IMG/M metagenome (GOLD analysis project Ga0307509, IMG submission 202245) | Populus trichocarpa ectomycorrhiza microbial communities from riparian zone in the Pacific Northwest, United States - 10_EM | ecosystem: Host-associated > Plants > Roots > Unclassified | place...
ATAATAAACGACTCTTCAAACGCCTAAAATGGCAATTCCTAAATCAATCATTCCGAATGACAGTGAAATGACAATAATACACCCACCAGTTGTCCGAGACAGCTAGCCAGCGATTGGAGTACCTTCCAAACATCGAAAGACAACCCCAGATCATCGGGCCTGTTGCAATTGTTGAATATCTTAGTAAAAGTCGTCACCTCACTCATACGCCGGAGGTTATGCCGAAGAGCTTCTGTTGGAGCTGCCGCACGTAAATGACCAATGAGGGAGTAAATGGCCCTCGCAGATGATTCTTTGCCTGCTGTCAGAGAACAACTGAGTGAGCAACCAAGTAGAACGAAATGAAAGGGTGGCTCACTATTATTCTCGATGTACTTTTTAAGCAGATAAACGGCAATATCGGCGTGTGCTCCTTTAAGGTCAATATAGTACAGCCCAGAGCGAGCAGGGTCCAAAAGGAAATCACTGAATGAAGAATGCAAGAAAGCGACTGAAATTCCCGCCATCGTTCCTTTTCGTCTGTGGTTTACAAGTGAAATAAGGATTCCCTCCAAATTCGCTAGACGAGCCCTGATTTTGGGTTCATCAAGAAGCATGGAACCACCGTACGGCACCAGTGCGAAACTAAACGCGTTCCGTACAGTGCGAAGATAATTGGGTTTGATAGATGCAAGTATTTGTGAATACAAGGCATCCAGTTGTTTGAAGGGTTGTTCCTCTGCTAGTCCTAGTACATCTTTGAGGCGGTCCACAGGGTTGTAATCCAGAGCTCCAACATATTTAACCACCACAGACGGATATATGAAATGACCAGATGACTTCGCAACCAACATCTCGATGATCTCTGGTCCAGGCCAATCAGGCGGAAGACGAATGCCAGTCGTAACATAATGTGAATTATGAATTTCCCTGAACTTCGACTCCAAAAACCTGCGGATGTCGCTTTCAGAATCATACCTCACATTGGAAAGGTCTGTCTCCAGAGCCAGTCCACTGACGTGGGGGTCCGCAAATGCATTGCGAATATGGAGTTCAGGTCTGCAAGATAGAAAGATCGCAAGGGGAAAGGGTCGATATCGTGCCAGCTCCGTGATAACCCTGAGGATATTGATCTGAGTCTCGGTATTATTGCACTCGTCGAGTCCATCGATCACAAATAGTCGCGGCCAGTGACTGGTAGCTCGTCCACATTCAAGCTCAACGGCGCAAGCCTTGCGTAAAGGGTTAAGGAGCAGCGTACGCAGCTGAACAAAAATATTCTTATCAAAGATGGCAGGGTCACTGGTGGTGGCTTCCATGATATATGTTGCAACTGGTGGTAGGTTCTTCGCTACCTGGTAGGCAATTGTTGCGATGAAAGCCCGCGCGTTACTCCTGTTTTCGGTCGTCCTCGAGAAAAAGAATGTCGCAAGGAGAAAATTCTCTGAAGGCTTATCGTAATTACTGAAATGATCTGCCAGTGTTTTCGCAACCACTGTCTTTCCCGATCCGACAGGAGCATAGAGGTGATATATGGGATATGTTCTGCAATCCTGTTCGAACCAGTGGATAAGGTCCCGCATGATTGCTTCTCTTGTGCCGGGATAGCACTCCGGAAGTGCGAAACTGGCGGGAGCATCGTGGAAAGCTTCAGGAACAATGTGGTTTGCAAATCTCTCGTGAACTGATAAGTTGATCGTTAAGTATGACAGGTCGTCTCAACAAAGTACATTTTACATCGAACGTACTCTCTTCTTGGTTCTGAATAACAAAAGAGCGGTTATATGCTCCACCATAGATGGACTTCTGGTCAATGCTTGTGAAGAACGATGCTATAGGGTAGTTCTTGAATATGAGTTGAACGACAACCATGATGATCAGAGCATACCACTACTCGGTGCACGGGGACCAGAAGTCAGGTTCGTCAACAGGCTATGGTGCAGTGACGGAGGGTGGGCAGGCGCTACTGCAGGGCTACTAGGAGGCGGGTTTGGCCCCAAGGAAGGAGAACATTCCTTTCCAAACGGAAAAAGGTCGACTCCAGCTTCTTGGATTTCCTCTTCTGTGGAAATCGAGCTTTGACTTGATGAAGCAATTTAGTATTCATATTCAAGATGACGAAAACAAAAACGTACGAAGAAATCGAAATTTGGGATTGATTATCAATAAAGGCAAACTCATTTCTTGAGTTATCTATTGCTCTCAAGGTAACCACGCCTTTCAATTGGGGTTTTCAATAAGAACATACATGAATCGAACGGATGCGCTCACCGTCTTCTTCCCAGATTTCATGAGATGCCAAAACACGAGAACAGATAACCTCTGGGCTCGGAAATGTGATATCTGTCTAGAGGGATGAAGGATACTAAGCAACAGAGCAGTGTATTTTCTTGGGATACATACATCTGTGATGACTGAGATCCAATCTGCGTCCTCGGTGATCACCATTGCCGCATCGGGGTGCTGGTTTAAGTTGGAATTTCATGAAGCACATAAAGCCATGGAGTATCTTACCATCTCAAGTAAGCGCTTATTCAGTAACACAGATGGATGTTGGATCTGGGGGCCAATCAACATGAAAAAGGTTCCGAAATAAATGTAATTTACCGATTGTTCGGAGTTCATAAAATTTGCTTTACTCCCCAGATACTGTTGACCGGACCGTGACGTTGATTGTGTTGGTGCCGGAGATCCACCCAAAGGGTAGTGGGTTGACGGCAGCTGCAGGTCGGAGACATTTCTCCTAACATTACTTGACAGTAATGGAGAGATACCCAACTCATCCCAGACCTGGCCTGAAAGGTTGAAATTAAACGTGCGCACAAATAAACATTGATTCTGAAGAGAATCTTCGCCAGTCGCCTGCACTAGATTCCTCATCTCGTCCTGCGGGGGTCCTACTCTTCCTCTGGCTCTCCCAACAGTTCCCCACCTGTACGTCTCCGAGGCGCCCGGCTGGTCAACAGTTACAAATTCGAGCTGGGTTGAAAACTCTTTAACAACGTCCGTCTTAAGGGTAGCAATTGCCCAACAGGTAGCCTTGTCAATACCATATACGACACGCAAATCGCCGTTGTGAATTTCGAGTCCACATTGGTCACCATCAGCGTACTCGCACCACATTTTGGCGTTGGCTGAGATGTATTTTGTAATAGTTTTGCGGTGAAATAGAAGATCTTGACTTAATGCTCCGGTAGGCATCACCAAAACCGCTGCTTCCTTTTCTGAAGTTTCAAAGACGAGACTGCTAGAGAGAGCAGGTGGTCAGGTTGAAAATAAGGGTCATAAGAATGAGGACATACTTTGGACTATGGTCGCTCTGCTTGGAAAGGAAGGAACTAGAGAGGTGGCTTTTTCGGTCAAAAAAGACGTGCTCCATGAATTTTAGGTCAGGGATATGAAGGGGACAAAAATCCGCTGGAACACGTGCGTTGACGGGATGGTCCATAGGACAAAAGATATTGAAGAGAAAGACGAAATTTCCCGTGGGGCTCATGATCCCAACATCACCAATTGTGATACCAGTTCTGCGATATGCTACGGGGAGTGACATATCTGGTCCAGGTATCCAAAGAGGGAACCCTCGCTTCTCAACAAGAAGCCGGCTGCGGTAGATATCTGCGTCCGTGGGTGCTGCTATGGACGTATAAGTCTGGAATGTAAAAAGAACATTGAAGGCATAGTGCTTACGCATTAGAGGACTATGGACAGTATCTTCCTAAATGCAAAGCTCAGCTCTTCAGATCTAAACCAACTTAAACAAGAGAGAAACACACATCACTTGCAGGTTTTGTAGGCTCAACCTTTGACATAAAGAGTTTCTCCACAAGCGAATCCACTCTTTGGCTGATCTCAGCTTCCATCAGGTATGACTTGCTGTGAGCCTCTACGGCAGGTAGGTTCTTCCAATCCATCCAGGACACCTGGTGCAGTCCCTGTTCAACATTGAGACGAAAGTAAACGTCTGAATTGAATTGCCGTGCGGTATGTTGATGGGTTGTTTCGCAATCTTCTGTGATATTCTTGAGGACATGACTTAGCCTGAAGGAAAAACTGAAAGCAAGGTGGTTGATCCGTCCTGCCCCAATGGAAAGGAGGCAGGAGATTGGTTGGGATGGGAAAAGGACATCAGCCTCCGAGAGAACAGATTGGGTGGGGTTGTTGCTACGCCATTCACCCCCAATGTATGTCGATCTGAGATAATCTGGCCCGATGTCAATGCTTTTGAATATTTTGGGCGTAGCGCACGTTGCTCTAGCACCCTCGACGATGGTACAATTGTACGAAGGATTTTTAGACACCGTGTATGTGCGGAAGAGGACGGGAAAAGCCATGTTTCTTGCATCGTATGCACAGAGAAACCTAACGGAGCAAGCAATCAGCGTAGATAGTGACCAAAGCTAGCATCAATGGCTCACGCTTTTCCGGGCCCTTCCAAATTATTGGTATCCAACAACCTCATCTCCGACGGGTTGGACAAGTCCTCGTACTTCTGAAGGATCCTCACGATGGCCCTTTCGAAATCCCCGGCTGAGAAAGCTGCTTTCACAAACCAACTTTGTTGCCGATAGAAGACATCCCGGGTAAATTGGACATATGTTTCGATAGCTTGGTCGATGGTCATTTTGAGGCGGAAGAGCATTAAGACAATGAGTCTAGGATCAACTTGGTGTGAAACTGCAAATTCATTCTCCTATGTGGGCGGCTTACCCTCCTGTGCCAGTTCCGCCTGCCAAATCGAACAAATCACAGGGACGAGGAATATCGTCGAGATTGCTTCGGATTTGTAATCGATAGAGAACTTCTTTCAGAATAATTAGAGACGATAAGCCTCGAATTCCTCCACCATCTACGACAGTTGAATTAACATAATTATAAAGTATTGATATTGTAGTTACCGATGGAAAGCAGGAAAAGGCCCCGGTTGCTTTCGACACCATTGCACTGGGCTTCTGCTTTAGGGGAGACCTGAGAATCCATGTCGGGTTCTCATGGAAGGAACACCAATTGACAGCAGGTCGAGTACGCCAAATAGGCACACCCTGGAAAGCATTTGACGGGTCCCTTGCGGACAAACTTGCTGTACATGTTCATTTCAATGGCTATTCACGGAGTTGTCCGGGAAATATCATAGACGGCCCGGACAAACTGCCAAGTGGACGAAAGCGTATCCAGCATTCTCATTAACACGAACGACGAGGAGAATGTCGTCGAGCCTGCGGCGTCTGACGCGCACCTTCTCTTGCGCGTTTACAGCAGCCGTAGCCAGATTAGACAAATCCCTTGACCCAAGACAAAGTCTACAACGGCTGCGTGCCTACCGATGGACATTCAGCGACAGTATCTACCTCTTCCATGTTGCAAATGCCACATTTTGGCTCACACTGATGCAAGTTCCTCGATTTCCATACAAGCTTGCAATTCCAATTTTGTACCTCCTCGCCCTACTCGTACCGCTGACGGGCCAATTTTTTCTACATGCAACGCCTGTTTTCTCGTGGTTGCTCACTTTCTACTCAAACCGGTTCACTCCACCATCCTGGAGACCCTCAATATCTGTTTCGCTCCTTCCAACACTCGAGTCCGTGCTTTATGGCGCGAACATCTCCGATATCTTGACACGGTTCACGCATCCAATCCTCGACATCATCGCATGGCTGCCATACGGCCTCATTCATTTCGTTTTCCCCTTTGTTGTAGCTGGATTGCTCTTTCTTTTCCGAGCACCACCCACCCTCCACCTTTGGGCACGTATATTTGGTTATATGAACCTAACTGGGGTTCTAATTCAGCTCATATTACCATGTTCACCACCGTGGTATGAAATCATCCATGGCCTAACACCAGCCAATTACGCAATGCAAGGCTCACCAGGCGGACTGGCACGCATCGATGCGCTCTTTCATTCTCAAGCCTACACAATAGGCTTCACCAACTCACCCCTTGTATTCGGCGCCTTCCCTTCCCTACATTCGGGCAACGCAACCCTCGAAGCACTCTTCCTATCGCATTTTTTCCCCCGATCGACGTGCTACATCTGGGCCTACGCAGGCATACTTTATTGGGCAACTATGTACCTCACACACCACTATCTCATCGACGTCGTGGGCGGCGCGTGTCTTGCCACAGCGTTTTTCTATTTCTTCCTTCCCGATGAAATGAAAGGCACGGGGGCATTCACGCCTCCATCCAATCTGACTCTACCTAATGGTAGGTTGCGGAATAAGTACGCCATATACGACATTGAAGATCCGCGCGAAAATGGATATCCAACACGGAGTGGCCTCATGCTCTCTGCACGCGAATTTGAGGCGGGCAGCGAACCCAGCTCAGACGACGAGGAGGTGGACATTTCCTACCGATCCCCTCTGCCAAGTTCTACCGGTTTCCCTCAGAACTTGCCAAATGGATCTCATCCTCAATCACAGATGACAAGCAGTCATAAAAAGACACCCCATGGAGGCGGTAGTGCTAGAGGTCGGGGACACCGGCACACAGCGTCTATCGCAAGCTTGATAAGAGGAGAGGAGAGAGGTCCTGAGGATGGCTGGAGTCCTGTTGCAGCATCATTCACCTTTGGGGCGCCAGGTGCTGGTAGGACGAGAACTGATTAGGAAACAATTCTATACCATTACAATCCACCCCTTTTAGTTGCCTTAATTGGTTTTTGTCACAATACAATTTACAGAGGAGCTCAATCATTCGATTGGAATTTTCACTGCAACAAATTTCTGTAGATTCGTGCCCCAGTCAAGTGCAAGCAGGGTATACCATTCTTACTTCGTGTTACCTTGTTGTATTTCATTAATATCCGGTACACATTGCTTCGTCATATAACGTACGTTTCACAGGAAGTGCCAAGTGTATCGACGAATAAATAAGTGCTACTGAATTATGCACGACTTTATGCTAACTTTGTGAGCGTGCTATTTAAGTTACTACACAGTACCCTTAGATTGGAAAGGAGAATTTAGATCGTCCGAATCTTGCGAGGAATGAGAGGCTTTTCAACATCCGGAAGTTTCTCCATACGGGTTGAATATGGACTCGGCGGATAGCTGACCCTGGTCTAAAACCAAGCTATCAACTTCTAGATCACTGCGCTACAGGGTGAGTCTTACCTGATGGCTACGCACGATGGCTTTGGCTTTCTTGCCATCCCGAACCCCATGCATATTGACCCTCTTGGCGCAGCGACACAGCAATGTAATATCGCCTTCCAAATCGTCAAGATAGTCTGCAATCTCCTTCGACGGTGGTGTTGCGTGTTCGAGTAAACGCACGACAAAGTCGGTGAAGAAGTGAGTGAATAGGGAAGCGAGCGGTATAGAGTCAAGCCACCACCAATCTTCTTCCTGATCCTGTCGTGCCATTTCTGCTGCCTGCCGAAAGGAAGAAAACTCAGATGAGAGATTCACATTGCGACTGTTTCCACGCCCTAATAGCGGAGAGTCCCTTGGGTTTCCCCCACTTCATGGTCTGGATTAGAACTTTGCAAACTTTTTTCTAACACGAGGTACCCATACCTGATTTCTGCTAGGCACTCCAGTGCATTGATACAAGCTTTAGTGTATACAACCGGGTCCACTGTATAACCGGTTTCTGCGATTAGGCTTCTCAGACAGGCTTGATCTACTTTCAATAAAACAAGCAAGTTGAGCGATGACTCATCGGTGGTCCGGACATCGTCGTGGAAGTCGAACTTTTGCCAGATTAGGGAGACTAGAGCTTCCTTAATAGATGATTCCCATGGCGATCTCTGGCCGAGAAAATCTTGAGGAAGTCGTGCGCCACACATCAACAGTGCGATCAATTGATTGAGTGGTCCCTTGGTGTACTTGTCCAATTCCTTGCGGAGATGACTCTTCATCATCCTGAGCAAGTTTTTCTCCAGAGTCGACGACTCATCAAACGCCTAGAATGCCGTTTCCTGAATTAATCCGAATGACAGTGAAACGATAATCATACACCTACCATATTTCCCAAACAGCTAGCCAGCGATTGAAGTACCTTCCAAACATCAAAAGACAACCCCAGATCATCGGGCCTGTTGCAATTGTTGAATATCTTCGTAAAAGTCGTCACCTCACTCATACGCCGGAGGGTATGCCGAAGTGCTTCTGTCGGAGCTGCCTCACGTAAATGGCCAATGAGGGAGTAAATGGCCCTCGCAGATGATTCCTTGCCAGCTGTCAGAGAACAACAGAGTGAGCAAGCAAGTAGAGCGGAATGAAAGGGTGGCTCACTATTGTTCTCGATGTAGTTGTTAAGCAGATACACAGCAATATGTGCGTGTGCTCCTTGAAGGTCAATATAAAACCGACCAGAGCGAGCAGGATCCAGAAGGAAATCGCTGAACGAGGAATGCAGGAATGCGACTGCAATCTCTGCCCTCCTTCCTGTTTGTTTGTGATTCATCACCGAAACAAGGATTCCATTCAAATTTGCTAGACGAGCCCTGGTTTGGGGCTCATCAAGAAGCATTGAACCACCGTACGGCACTAGTGCGAAACAAAACGCATTCCGTACAGTGGTGAAATGACTGGATTTGATAGATGCAAGTATTTGTGAATACAAGGCATCCAGTCGTCTGAAGGGTCGCTCCTCCGATGTAGGAGAGTCTATCATGATACTGCTCTCTGGGAGGCCTAGCACAACTTTAAGGCGATCAGCAGGATCGTCATCCAAGGCCCCGACATATTTAACGACGACAGACGGGTATATGAAGTGACCAGATGACTTCCTAACCAACATGTCGATGATCTTTGGTCCAGGCCAATCAGACGGAAGACTGATGCCGGTCGCAACACCATGTGAGTTGCGGATCTCCCTGAACTCCGATTCCAAAAACCTGCGAATATCACTTTCGGAATCGTACCTACTGTTGGAAAGGTCCGTCTTCCGTGCCAATCCACCGAGGAGTTGATCCGTGAGCGTGTTGCGGATGTGGAGTTCATGTCGGCAAGATAGAAAGATCGCAAAGGGAAACGGTCGATATCGCGCTAGCTCCGCGATAACCTTCAGGATACTGATCTGAATCTCAGTATTATCGCACCCGTCCAGTCCGTCGATGACAATTAGTCGTGGCCAATTACTGGTGGCTTGTCCACGTTTAAGCTCGACAGCACAAGCCTTGCGTAAAGGGTTAAGGAGGAGCGTACGCATCTGAACAAAAATATTCTTGTCGAAGATTGCAGGGTCACCAGTGACGGCGTCCATGACATGTGTTGCAACTGGTGGTAGGTTCATGGCCACCTGATAGGCAATCGTTGCGATGAAAGCCCGCGCGTTACGCCTCTTTTCCGTCGTCCTTGAGAAAAAGAATGTTGCAAGGAGCGAATCTTTCGTAGGATCATCGCGATTACTGAAATGACTCGCGAGTGTTTTCGCAATCGTCGTCTTTCCTGACCCGACAGGAGCGTAGAGGTGGAATATGGGATGTGTCTGGCAATTTTCCTCGACCCAGCTGATAAGGTCCCGCATGATTACTTCTCTTGTGCCAGGATAGCACTTTGGAAGTGCGAAACTGGCAGCAGCATCGTGGAAGGCTTCAGGAATAATATGGTTTACGAATTTCTTATGAACTGATGATCGTTAAGTAAGGGTGAGTACACTCTGCATTTCACGTACTGTTCTCTTGGTTCAGAATAACAAAAGAGCCACCATATATGCTCACGCTTCCCGTATTACTGAATATCGACGACATAGAATGTTTACATCGCAAGCTGGTCATAATGTGCTTGAACTGGTCAACTAGGAGTCAACACGTGTCCTCCCTTAAAAAGACACCAGGTTGCCGGCACACAGCATTCATCGCGAGTTTGGTCAGAGAGAGGAGAAAGGTCCCGAGGATAGCTGGCGTCTTGGCTTTGGAGCACCAGGAGGAAGGAATCCACCCCTTTTAGTTGTTTTATTTCAAAGGTTTTTGTCACAATACAAGAGGAGCTCGATCATTCGATTGGAATTTACACTGCAATAAATAGTAAAGCAGGGTATACCGTTTACACTTCGTGTTGCGCTAATCGTTGTGGTAATTTAATAATGTCCATTACACATTGCTTCCGAGTCGTCATATAAATATACAAGTGTGTCTACAAGGAAAAATAAGTTCACCTGAACTATGCTAGTGATATAGAATTTGACGACTTTAGGCTGACTCCGTACGGTCTGAGGTCGTACCATTGAAATAGAAAAGAGTATTTAGACCGTCCTCTTGCGGGAAAGCGAGTCGACTTTTGCCATAGCATCTGGAAGGATCACACGAGATGAATATGGACTCGGTGGATAGTTAACCGTGGCCTAAAATCGATCTATCAATATCTAGATCACTGCCCCGATAAGATGGCACTTACCTGATGGCAACGTACAACAGCTCTGGCTCTCTCGCCATCCCGAACCCCATGCATGTTGACCCTCTTGGCGCAGCGACATAGCAGTGTAATGTCGTCTTCTAAATCATCCAGATAGTCTGCAATCTTCGGCGATGGTGATGTTTGTTCGAGTAAACGCACGACGAAGTCAGTGAAGAAGTGAGTGAATAGGGAAGCAAGCGGTATAGAATCAAGCCACCACCAATCTTCTTCCCGATCCTGTTGTGCCATTTCTGCTGCTTGCCGAAAGGAAGAAAACTCTGATGAGAGATTCACATTGCGACCGCCCCCACGTCCCAATAGCGGAGAGTCTTTTGGGTTTCCCCCACTGGATTTTTGCATTAGAATTTTGCAACTCTGTTTCCATACAAGCGTAGTCATACCTGATTTCTGTTAGGCACTCTAGAGCCTTGATACAAGTGTTACTGTATACAACCGGGTCCACTGTGTAATCAGTTTCCGCGATGAGCCTTCTCAGACAGGCTTGATCCACTTTCAATAAAACAAGCAAGTTAAGCGATGATTCATCTGTTGTCCTGACGTCGCCGGAGAAGTCGAACTTTTGCCAGATTAGAGAGACGAGAGCTTCTTTGGTAGACGATTCCGATGGCGACCTCTGGCCAAGATGGTCTTGAGGAAATCGTGCACCACACATCAAAAGTGCGATCAATTGATTGAGTGGTCCTTTGGTATATTTCTCCAATTCCTTGCGAAGATGACTCTTCATCATTCTAAGCAAGTTATTCTTCATAATCGACGACTCTTCAAACGCCTAGAATGGCAATTCCTAAATTATTCCGAATGACAGGAAATGACAATAATACACCCACCAGTTGTCCCAGACAGCTAGCCAGCGATTGGAGTACCTTCCAAACATCAAAAGACAACCCCAGATCATCGGGCCTGTTGCAATTTTTGAATATCTTGGTAAAAGTCGTCACATCACTCAGATGTAAGAGTCTATCCCGAAGTGCTTCTTTTGGAGCTGCCGCACGTAAATGGCCAATAAGGGAGTAGATGACCCTCGCAGATGATTCTTTGCCACCTGTTCAGTGAACAAGAGACTAAGCAAGCAAGTAGAGCGAAATAAAAGGGTGGCTCACTATTGTTCTCGATGTACTTTTTAAGCAGATAAACGGCAATGTCTGCGTGGGCTCCTTTGAGGTCAATATAATACCGACCAGAGCGAGCAGGATCCAGAAGGAAGTCGCTGAACGAAGAATGCAGGAATGCGACAGCAATTTCCGCCCTCCTTCCTTGTCGTCTGTGACTCAACACCGAAATAAGGATTCCCTTCAATTTTGCTAGACGAGCCCTGATTTTGGGCTCATCAAGAAGCATGGAACCACCGTATGGCACAAGTGCGAAACAAAACGCGTTCAGTACAGCGGGAAGAGAATTGGGTTTAATAGATGCAAGTATTTGTGAATACAAGGCATCCAGTTGTCTGAAGGGTCGCTCCTCCGCCGTAGGAGAATCTGGACGGCTCTCCGGCAGTCCTAGTACAACTTTGAGGCGGTCAGCAGGGTTGTCATCTAAGGAGCCAACATATTTAACCACAAGGGACGGGTATATGAAGTGACCAGATGACTTCCTAACCAACTTTTTGATGATCTCTGGTCCAGGCCAATCAGACGGAAGAATAATGCCAGTTGTAACACAATGTGAGTTACGGATCTCCCTGAACTTCGACTCCAAAAATCTCCGAATGTCGCTTTCGGAGTCATACTTCCTATTGGAAAGGTCCGTCTTCAGAGCCAGTCTACTGAGGTGGGGGTCCATGAATGAGCTACGAATGTGGAGTTCAAGTCTGCATGATAGAAAGATCGCAAGGGGAAAGGGTCGATATCGTGCCAGCTCCGTGATAACCCTGAGGATGTTGATCTGAGTCTCAGTGTTATGGCATTCGTCGAGTCCGTCGATGACGATTAGTCGTGGCCAGTGACTGGTGGCTTGTCCACATTCAAGCCCGACAGTACAAGCATGGCGCAAAGGATTAAGGAGGAGGGTACGCATCTGAACGAAAATATCCCTCTCGAAGATTGCAGGGTCACTAGTGGCGGCTTCCATGATATGTGTTGCAACTGGTGGTAGGTTCTTTGCTACCTGGTAGGCAATCGTTGCGATGAAAGCCCGTGCATTACTCCTGCTTTCGGTCGTTCTCGAGAAAAAGAATGTCGCAAGGAGTGAATTTTTCGAAGGGTCATCGTAGTTACAGAAATGATCTGCGAGTGTTTTCGCAATCGCCGTCTTTCCCGATCCGACGGGAGCGTAGAGGTGGTATAAAGGATATGCCCGGCAATCTTGTTCGAACCAGTGGATAAGGTCCCGCATGATTGCTTCTCTTGTGCCAGGATAGCACTTCGGGAGTGCGGAACTGGCAGCAGCATCATGGAAAGCTTCAGGGATAATGTGGTTGACGAATTTCTCGTGAACTGATAAGTTGATCGTTAGGTAAGGTCGTCTCAACAAAGTACATTGAATTGCACGTACCATTCTCTTGGTTCTGAATAACAAAAGAGCCACCATATACGTTTGCGCTTCCTACATTACTGAATATAGTCGCCATCGAATGTTCACATCTCAGGCCTGATGTGCTGCCATTACTTGAACTGGAGGACTTTTGGAGTTAACACGTGTCCCGCATGGCATCTGTTATGGTACTCTGAGTTTTAAACTGGACTGACACTCTTGAGTGTCGTGGTCGGATTTAGTTCCACTTCTCGATTGCAACCCTTCGGAGTCGTTCCTCAGGAAGGTTTCCGTGGCTTCAGGTTCCTGGTGAGCAGATGTTGGCATACGCCGGCCCGGGGCTGTGATGTCCCGCTTGTTCGGAAGGTGAATCGTGCGTGTCAAGTTTGTTACTAAATTGCTCGTCGCTCTCGAACAAGTTAACGTCCCTTAAATGGACTTGGAGGTCTCAACCTCAGTGAAAACCAGCTCCGGGGGACAACAGACTTTTCTGAGTTCCAGAGATTTATGCACAAGAAATTGCGGCAGTGGCATTCTCATTTCTGTCGTCATCCAGACCATGCTGAGTGAATCTGATGTATTCCCATGTTATAAATACAATGTCTACTGGTCCATGGTTAATGCTAGTTAATGTAACGCACGATTAAATAGTCCAACTTCAAATTGCATTCGTACGGCAGGATCGGCAGCGGGCTCGGAGGTGCCGGGCCGCAGACTCGGTGATCCGCTTCAGCTTTCAACATTATTGTGTTCCAACTGGGAACGACCCGTCACGGTCTGCAGTGGCGATAGCGTCGTTCGAGATAACAGGACCTGCAGAGTATTGTGCTATAAGCTAGGTCCTTGAAAGTATAGTGGAATCCTAACCTTTCCTACTGGCTTTTGCTCTCTTCTGTTGGGCTATTCGGTATGATGAACAAAATATCGGAAAAAAGGCCCGAGTGACCTCACCTTCAACATGTTTCAATTCGATTGCTGCGTCGATTTCTGCCTTTGCCTTGTAGAACTCGATGTCGCCCTGAGTGATTATATCCAATGTCTTGTTCAGGTAATTTACAACATCCTCAGAGATTCCAGATGTATATGTCCCTCCACTGAGTGATATGTGGTCGGTGTTCGAGAAGCCAGGTGCTACAGGATAGTTTTGAACGTGTGAGTTGAGCGACTCGGACAACCATAAGGAGCATACCACTACTAGGTGTTTGGTAACCAACCTGAGCCAAGGTCACAAATACACCATGGTTGACTTCCAGTTTCGTTACACGTTCATTAGATTGTGCTTTCCACTCTTGACTTGCTCTTCTGAGTTTCTAGGCTGACTGTCTGACATTGAGGCAATTGCTTGGTCTCGATGAGGTTAGTTAGAACGGCTGTGCCTTACCTACCCAACCCTCGCCGACCTGAGTTCCAATACAATAAAAGGTCATATTAGCCCCAGTGCATCAATATAACGTTATGTCTAATTGTCAATAGCTTACGTTATATTAATTATGTCTAGTTGTCACTTGGACGCCTGGACGGATGATGGATTTGAGAGCCAGCTTTCTGAATCTGGGGTGAATACTTACGGGCGCTCAGTATTCAAATCAAGGGATTTTACATGTACATTATGAGTCTGGGCCACCAGCCACAAGGCAGTTCCTATTCGAGTTTGACAAGTTCAGCCTGTGTAGGGAACGCGTCCTATTTCTGGAAAAGCAGGGTGAATCTGCTTTCTCATACAATAAAATGCGGCTAGGATCTCTTTAGAAAGCGAAAGGCAATAGTCAAAATTCGATGTTGTTTACTGTAACTTCAGCACACTGGTACCTACATATGCTGTCTTAATGGACTTGGCTGACAATTTATTGTACGGGCATTGCAGCATTGCAGGCAAGGCAGTAAGCCAAGGTTGGCCCTGGTTGGGAGACCGCGAGCAGCGGAGCGCTCATTCCCTGGGGCCGCGGCCTTGAGGCGTTGAAGCTTGAGGCGTTAACATATTTATAGCATCACGCGGGCCTCTCAATGTATATGAATTCAATTGTTGTTCGCATCCGCCATCTCGTGGAACTTGTATTGAGCTTCTGGCTTCCTCCTTTGGCTCTTCACGAGTAGAGTTCACACAACGTCACTGGAATTTCACCCTCTCAATTCTGGATGTCATATGTTAATTAAGTAAGTACTTTGTTATGGCCAACAATTAAGTTATCGGGATTCAGAAGGCAATCCGATTTCAATGTCAAATTTCTGCGGACGGAGCCCACTGTTTGCATGGGTCGGATAAGATAAGGATTGAATTGGCTGCACAGCTATAGATGCAACAACCAGTCGATAATTTGTCGAAGTTAGGTTAACACTTACGGCGTTGAAGAGCTCCCGCTTGTCTACGGCCTTGTTGCAAAGAAGAGATTTAATCAAATTTATGGAATTCACGTGAAAAGAACTTGAAGTCAAGAGAAGGCCTCTCAATGTAACAGACGCACAGTTTGAAAGTATTTGTGGATTAAATAATGCGACTATAGCCTGATTTCATGCTCAGCGGTCAATAAATAGGTTGTACAAAGATAGTCCTCCTGTCCGCCAATCGTACAGATCCTCCGAAACGCAACCGGGTCCAGCTGAATAGCCTTCCGTATAGCAGATCCCGTTTCCCGGCACTAGCGTAATTCTGGTGTTTTAGGCTCTTCTATTGAAGGGATCATCAAGAATTGATGTGATTAATGGATGATAATAGTGTAGAGACCGGCGACCTACCTTCTGGGCTCTTTGTTTTCTCTTTTGCATTTTTATTGTCGTTATACTGTTGCACGAGGCCCTTGACTGTTTCGGTATCCCCGACCGGGAACAAACCGCCGGTTATCACCGCCTTATCAGTGTCAATGAAGATGGCTAAGGATTGGATTATTAGTATGAGTTTGTGACATTTACCACAGGCAATTGAACATACCACCGGTAGCTCCATCTTTCGCCTTATGCGGTACGACAGCGAACACGCCGTCTTTTATGTTGGCCTCTCTGAGACCATGGAAAACCGTTGAACGCGCTGAAGCTTTAGTCGGACCCTCAGAGTTCTCCATCATCTGTGGAACTTGAAGTTATGATAAAATCGTAATTTGATTCTTCTTTTATCCTCTCCGTTCTCCCTTGATCTCGGAAAATCAACTGGTCCCAGTTTAGGCAGGAGATATTCGTGTCCCAAGACAGTGATGATGTTCACACTTTCGGCGCCATCTATTTTTCCAAACAAAGCAGAAATCTGTTATATCCGAGTCCAAATTGGGAAAGCACGAGCGCCTAGCAATTTTGAATACTGTCACTGGTCAGAGATAGGATTTGGCAACACCGTGCCAACACCGTCATGCTCTCTCGACAACGCTGCAACAGAGCACGATTTAAAAGGCAGGTCGGGTTATTTATTATTTACTGGTCTTGCTTTCAATTGGCGGATCTGGAAGTTGGATAGAAGCAATTGCAATTGGAGGTCAGTGCATGGCCAACTGTCAGGCTGCCTCCTGTACCATTCATACAACTTCCATGCAGACTACGCGAGGCAGTAAGTGTGCTGTGTTTGCATTGATGAAGCAAGAAACTCACCGTTTGTTGACACGCAAAACGGAAACAAAGATGAAGAACAGACCTAAGACTTGCCTTCGCGGAAAGATGAACTCGGAAGGAGTCCGATAGAAAAACGTTTCAAGGGTATCATTGTATATACTCAGCCAGTCCTGGTGCCTGGGCGCTGAGCGTGCAGACCACACGGAACTTGTGCATGTCAAGAATATACTTACATTTGAGATACTGTTCACTAAGATATAATTCAGTATTACATCCAAGCAGTTCGCTCGCTCAAGCTGGGTATCGGCTAAGATTTTGGGATGTTTAATGCCAAGCCCAGCAAATTTAATGGGGTTGGTCCTCAGATGGCCGCAATCCTGTTTTACCAAAAGCACAAGTTGCGCGATGGAAATGACATTCAAACACGGAACTACCTTGCGTATATAAGTCCTTGAATTGTTATAGGCTACGGACTGCGACTTCTGCTGTTCAGCAGCTAGCCAATATGTATATTGGATATGAACAGACGGGGCGGAAACCTCACCAATTTCTTCACTGGCAGTTCTTGACATTGCAATGGGGAACTTGATGTCGTTGTCGGTAATTTTATCAACCGTCTTTTCCATAAGATTCGAGATTCTCCCTGATGGACCAACTGTGACGGACTCCCCTTCAATGGAGATAAAAGGGACACCACTGATCACAGGAGGAGCTGGTGAAGTATTGGCTGACCAAAAAAAGAAAATTATTATTTGCAGAGCTACTCGCGGCCCCGCAATCTGTCGAGGTATAACGCCGTTAGGAATGTCGTCAGAGACAAGTGATAGTACACCGTGCCTGATCCTCACATTCTCCACAACGCCAACGAGGAGTCTTGTGGTTTGCATCACCAGATCACCATTAGGTTCAAGGTTTTCCATTCCTGTGCGGCTTGATTGGAAATCTTGTACGGTCGAGAATCAGTGCGTGCAGAAATAGTTGGCGCCCTTTCTTCAGGGAGTAGAGATATCGCCAATTTAATGGACGGCTAAACTAAATGGCGTTCGGATGACATCGATGGATAGAATCGAGCCTGTTTGGAAGGTGGATAATCTGAGTTGATACTATTAACGGCACCCTTTATGGCTTCATGGGACTTGGTGATTAAATTTATAACTTGAAATCACTGTGTGAGTATGGGAGACCATTGAGGAATTAAATCGGTTCAGAGTGGAGTGGAAATCTGTGACTCGGTGCAAACCTTCATACGAGGAACCAGATTATTCGACGGCCAACCAGAATTCTGGATTCTGTTTCGCCATTCAACAATATGGCAAACCGCAGATGAACAGATAGGAACACTATGCCAACACCTATACTGGCCCCGTGACGGCCAACTTGAACCTAACGCCATCAATTTGTATCGGGCTGCACTCAAGGGGCCATAAATCATATCAATTGCTCAGTAAGGGATCAGACCGATGAAACGAAGATCGAGTGACCTTTGGTGCACATTTTTCATTTCGACATCGTTTGTGTGACGGGGGAATTAATGGAGTCACATGTGACAACTTGAGGTTTGCATTCATGGAAGAAACATTACAGTCAAACTCCCTCCAGAGTTACGTGCGGTACGGGGATTCAAGTTTAAAGTAGATTTCGGGGTCACTGACTGAAGTAGTAGTTTGGAACACAGATGAATGAAGCCTCGACTCCCGGCAGTTTTTGAAATTTACGTGCAAACGACTGTAACCTAAGCCGACGTGCTGCTAGGCGTAGGACGTAACCACTGCGAAGCTCAAATTGAATGAACCGAAGAACCATAACCCTGGCTCCCTACTTAATAGGCCAGTCACCACCGATTCAATCCCAGCAAACCCAACATGCTTACACATGTAAAACGGGGAACTTCCCCATCGTTCAGAAACGAACACATTCACGATTTTGGGGGTATGATTTATTGATATTTCCGTAAAACGTCTAACCAACCACTTGAATCATTTCTTCCCCACCGCATTCCTGCAGTAGACTCGAGCAACGGTGCTGCTTCTCCTTCAGGAGGAATGTACGTTCCCTGGCCAACCTAAGACTATACAATTTGCTAATTTCCTGTGGAAGTTACGATGTTGCAAGATCCCCATCTGATACATTCCCATACACCAATTGTCTTGCAGTTCACCCCTCTGACTTCCCCCGAGAACTGGTGCACGTCCTCGTCAATGGATTCCCACTGACCATACGGTATGTCAAATCAAATCATGCTGTACATGACTTATCGATATAAAGGCACGACAACCGTGGACAATTGCGAGAAGGATCTGTCGGTGTATCCCTTTCACAACGACAATGGATTGGAATCGAGATAGGTGCTCAGGTCACAGTCGAAGTCCTTCCTGATCCACCAGACCCCGATGCGCCGTCACTCATTCAAGCGATAGAAATTGAAGTCGATTTCCTGAAGCCTGGCTATGAGAACCCCGAAGAATACTCCTTGCATGACATGGCTACGACCTTCATTGATGTCTTCAAAAGAATACAGATGACCAAGGGTCAACCTATTGTCTTCATGTATCGCAAGGAGAAACTCAGAGGATTAATCAAGTCTATGACCCTCGTGGACGAACCTCCACCAGCCAGAAAGAATACAGGGCTCATCTTCAGTGAAACTAGTGCGACATTTTCCAAGTCGCCAGAGTCCACGATGAAAACAAAACTCAGCGTGAAAAGGTAAGTGTCTATTCGATTTGAGTGTATCATAATATTAAACCTATTGCAGAGCCCTCCCAAATTCGTTGCTCGCTTCGAACTTCGAACTCAAAGATATAGGCATTGGAGGTTTGGACAATCAAATTGATATGTTTCGCCGTCTTTTCGCATCTCGCCTGCATCCACCAGAGTTAGTTCAGACACTTGGGATACAGCACACCAGAGGTCAGTCGTCGACCTATGTACAGCCGCTTCCAACTTCTAAAGTCTTGTGCGTCAGGTCTCATTCTATATGGACCGCCTGGAACAGGCAAATCGCTCATTGCCCAACAAATTGGGGTGATGCTCAATGCTCGGGATACCAAAATTCTGAACCCACTCAGATTTTCGCAGGGCAACCCGGCAGACATCATCCGTGACCTTTTTTTGGACGCAGAAGAAGAACACAGAAAACCGGTTGACAAAAGTGGGCTCTATGTTGTCGTTTTCGATGAGTTGGATCTTATTTGTGGGCTTAACCGGACCGATGGCAACAATGTGGCCAATTTGCTCCTTTCCAAGGTATGGCAGGCAGAACTTCCTCCCATGACGCTGACAACAACATTGGGACATAGATGGATGAACTCAGATTTCTGACTAATGTCCTCGTTATTGGTGTGACTAACCGTATCGACCTGGTTGATGAAGCCCTCCTGCGACCTGGCTACCTCGAAGTCCATATGGAAATTCCATTGCCAGACGAAACCGGGCGTCATCAAATCCTCAGAATTCACACCAGCGCGATGCAGAAGAGCGGAGTAATAGACAGTGATGTCGACTTACTCGATCTAGCATCTCTCACAAGGAATTTTTCTGGTGCTGAGATCGGAAAACTAGTACGTAGCGCCACTGGTTTCGGAGTAAGCCGTCTCGGAATGACGAACATCCGGAGCCTGCTCATCAATAGGCAGGATTTCTTGCGAGCGCTTGATGATATCATTCCTTTATCCGGACAATCAGTTGCACAATTACAACAGCTTGTCCGGAAGGGTATAATACATTATGATGGAGCTGTTGACGTAGGTCTCTTATCGTTCCTTGATGTTTTATTGTCGTGCTAACTTTTTCAAAGGAGATATTGAAAGCGGGAGAACAATATGCCAACTATGTTCGGACATCCTCGCGATCGACACTATTCAGTATGCTGTTGTATGGGGCCCCCGGTTCTGGAAAGTCCGCGTTGGCCGCGTCGATTGCCCTAAATTCCAAGTACCCAACCATTAATCTTCTGTCTCCCGATAACATGATCGGCCTCTCCGAAACACAAAAGGTTGCGACGATTACAAAGGTCTTCACGGACAGTTACCAAAGTCCGCTCAGCGTAATCATGTTGGACAATATTGAACGTCTCATCGAATGGGTTCCCAAGTCGTCGACGTTCTCAAATCCGATTTTGCAAACACTGTTGGCACTATTCCAGCGGCAGCCACCCATGGTATTACTTCTCCATGTGCCATAATTTTTTTGCTGATTGGCATTGCAGAATCGACGACTCTTCGTCGTAGCAACATCGCAAACATCAATATTCAATGATCTGGGTTTCACGAAAGTGTTTAACTCAGAGCTGCTGGTACCTCCAATTTCCTCACCTCGTTCGGTAGAAATGGTCTTGCAACAATCGGACCTCTTCTCGTCCGAACGAGATCGAAAACTGGCGCTCAGAGCAATGGAGAAGCAGAAGATCATTCCGAAGTCGAAGATAGGTATCAAAGATTTGCTGAGCAGTATTGAAGTTGCCAGACAAGCAACGAGTGATACTGCACAGCGCCTCAGCGTTCTAATGAAGTCGATACGGATTTGATGAAACTTTAGGAACATACTGGAGGTTCTGATTTGGAAACCACTCTCTTTACTGTGAATTCGAATTAGCTCCATTCAATCTCCATCAGTAGTAATCGCTTTAAGCTATTTCTTTTGACATGTTCGTTTTTTTTTCAATCCTTCGATCTATCTTCTGGGTGTCTACCAATTCGCGTGTGTCTAGTAGAAACGTAAATTGTCGTTGAAATCCCTTTTAGGAAACTAAAACTCACATTTTTGGATGGACGCGACAGCCCAGCAGCTTTATGGGGACTTGGGGGCGCTCAGGATTCAAATAGGGTCAGATCTCGATGACGATGAAGGCTGTGTGATCACGAAGGGTTCCTATTTGGTAGGAAACGTGTTTCTGGAGAAGCAGGGTGAAGACCGCGAGCAGAGCGGAGCGCTCAATCCTTGAGGCCGTGGCCTTAAGGCGTTAACGACGCTTATTTGCGTAGCGGAGTCCCTGTAATATGGTCTCTCTATTCAACATGGATTCAATTTACATTCGCCATCGTGTATTATCTCGCACAAATGTTGAGCTTCTCGCTTCCTCCATTGATTCTTCACGAAACTGCAGGCACTTGAGCAGAGCTCACACAACGTCGTTTCACCCCTCTTCGGACATCTGAAGTACATCATCATGGGTTGTGAGCAATATAATCTGATTTTGGCAAATTTTTACGGCCACTGCTTGCACAGGTTGGAGGAGAGTATTGAATTGGTTGCACAGCTATATATTCTAGGATCATGCAACCAGCACAAACTGGACGAAAATCTGCCCGAAGTTATGGTTAAGACTTACCGTGATCCATGGTGTTGGAGATCTCCCACCGTCTACAATGTTAGTGTCGCAGGCGACGTTCCCTGATGCCAAGATGTTGACGTTGTGGTCAAACTGGTAATCATTGGGGTAGCTATAGTGAGGAACCAAGAATTCGAAGAGATTCAATCATTTTTATGTTCGAAGTCAAGAAACGGCTGCCCAATGTACAACCTTGCAGATGCGTGCTTGCCAGACTACAGCCCGATTTCATGCCCAGCCGTGAATAAATAAGTTATTCCATATAGAAATATGCTTGGTTCTGAAGCAGCCCTTCCTGTTTCCTGTCCGCCAATTGCCAACTCGTACAAATAATATTATGTAATCAGGCCATTGTGATTCAAGTCTAGCAGAAACTTTTACTGTTGGTTTTCGCAGTCAAGTGATTTAGACTCGGCTAATGAAGGATGCATCACGAATAAATGTGATTAATAGTGGAGACATTGGTAACCTACCCTCTCTCTCTTTCGCATTTTTACTGTCTTGGCGCTGTTGCAGGAGCCTCGCGACCGATTCAAAATTCCCGACAGGGAAAAAACCACCAGTTATCGACATTTTATTTGTTTCAGCGAAGGTGGCTAAGTCGTGGATTGTGATTTTGTGATATTTGGTATAGGTAATTGAACGTACCAGTTGAAGTTCCAACTTCCTCTTTAGCTGATATGAGTGGGAAGTCGCCATTGCGTATGTCAAGGTCATTGACATGACGGAAAATCGATACACACGCTTCTTTAGTTCGACCGTCACCTTGAGGTTGACTATTCGGATTGGCAGTGCGCTCCATCTGTAGAACTTGAAGTTACGAAAACATCCCAATTTGATTGTCCTCTTTTTATCCTCTCTGGACTCCCTCGATCTACAGCAATAGAGGGATCTCGGAAAATCAACGGGTCCCACATCGGGCAGGAGAGGTTGGCATTCGTGATGACTTCTGGCCCGGGGTAAAGCATCTAATTGGGAATGCATGAGCGCCTGTAATTTTGAATACTGTCATTCCAAAAATTGATTAGAGATAAGATCTCGCAACACCGTCATACTCTCTCTCGCATTGCAGCAGAGCACGCTTTAAGAGGCAGGTCGGGAACGGTTGGCTTTCAATCGACGGATCTAAGTTTGGTAGACGCAATTAGCACGAGGTCGGGTCACAGGCAGCCTCCTGTACTATTCACGCAGCTTCCATTGACATGCAGAATGAAGCAAGAAACTCACTGTTTTTTTACGCCGGATAATATGCTCTATAGTATCAATAATGCATCACACAGGAACAGAAGTGAAGAAAGCTCTTGCCGAAATATAATTTCGCGGAAAGACGAACTAGGAAAGAGTCCGATAGAAAGAAGACGTTTCAAGGGTGTTGGCCGTACTATATATTCAGCAGGTCCTGATGTTTACCTTTGAACCCAACTAATTCAATGGGATATTTTCCTCAGATTGTCGCAATCCTGTTCTACCGTGACAAGTTGGGTGGTGGAAACGAATCTACCTTCCGCATAATTGTTGCGGACTGTGGACTGCGACTTCCCAGGCTGCTGTTCGGCGGTTAGCCACACCAATATAGATATCAGTGGATATAAATGGACGGGGCAGAAACCTCACCAATTTTGGGACATTATAGCGAACTTGATGTCGTTATCAGTAATTTATTCGCAGTTTTGTCTATAAGATTCGAGATTCCCTGGTGGGCCACCTGTGAAGAACCCCCTTCAATGGAGATCAAAGGGACACCACTGAAAACAATAGGAGCTGTTGAGATATTCAATGGCTCTGTATGAATAATAAAAACTAATATGCATAAGCATAGTCACCATGCTTAACCCTCACGTTCTCCACAACGCCAACAAGAAGGTTGTGTTGGTTTGCATCACAAGATCACTGTTAGGTTCAGGATTTTCCATCCTTCGATTGGAAAGCTTGTATGGGTGAGAATTAGTGCATACAGAATGGGTCATCTTCTTCAAGTTATCTGTTCCTTTAGATATAGCGAACAGAGATATTCCTCATTCTTGCCTAATTCAATGAAAATGCTCAAAAAATTGGGGGCTTGAACGCCAACGATTGAGTTAGTTGCAAGGTGAAAATGTAACCATAGAATCCAACACATTTGGAAGGTGGATCATCTGAATTGACCTGTCAAGGGCACCATTTATGGTTTCAAGGTTCCCATTGGACTTGGTGCCAAAATCCATATCCGAGTCCGGGAGATTGAGCGCCAAACTTGAAGGTTCGGTCAGTTCAGATTCAGAAGGAGCAGAAAATCGACAGTGATTCAGTCATATCGGGCCCCAGGTGCAAACCTTTAGGATCCCCAATAAAGCATAAGGGGAACCCAAAGAATTCGACGGCGATCAGGATCCTGATTGGCAAACCGCAGATAGGAGACCATATACCGAAGGGGTGACAGATGGGTCGGACCTGCCAGCGATATGTTGTGTGTGTGTGTTTGGATGATGCTGGTTTTATTTCATGATGTCCACAAAACCTACTAGGGCCACCAATAGACATCATGTTCCGAACACACCTAGAATCTAAGAATCTCTTCACAAAACCAGTACGTAGTGAGACACCCTTAACGACAAAGTAGCTTAACTCTGTAGAGTCTGTGTATATCAATTGCGCTTCTTCGTCCATACCTAACCGTTGATCTTTCAAGGAAAGCGTTCATTCCATGAATTCACCTTGTGAAATACACTGTCCGTATTGTTGACTTTCTACCATAGTGAGAGTAGTGTAGAGGTTGAGTGCTGAGGCTGAGAGTTTCAATATTCAAACAACCGTGACCGACTCCAGCCGTGAGCTGACAGTGATGGCCACCACTCGGATGCCGACGCTCAGAAATTTGCAGCGTGATCTGCGGAGCGCTCAATCCCTGAGGCCGTGGTCTTGAACGTTAACGTTTTAACGTTGATATTGACAAGACATTTATTTTGCGTAGCGGAGCGTGAACCGTCAGTGTAATTCTTTCTTCAACATGACTCAGATTTTTGTTCACGCCACCGTGTATCCTCTCGCTTCCTCCTTAGGCACTTGAGCAGAGTCATTTCTGTCAAATATCAATTACATCATCGGAGACAATCTGATTTTCGTATGGTTGCACAGCCACAGATGCAGGACAATTTGTCCGAATTTAAAGGACTTACGGTGTTGGAGATATACCACTGCCTACAGTGTTAGTGGCGCAGGCGACGTTCCCTGATGCCAAGATGTTGCTTGCTGGTAATCGGGGAAGAACTCGAAGTCAAGAAACGGCCCTCTCAACTTGAATGTATTGATCTGATGCGTGCTTGCCAGATCAATACGACTGCAGCCCGATGTCATATCCAGCAGTCGGTAAATAAGTCATTCAATTCCATACTGAAATATACTTGATTCTGAGGCAACCCTTCCTGTCCACCAACTCATACAGTTCCTCAGATACATAATTAATTAGGCCCATCATTGTGATTCAATCATGTATACTCCATACGGCAAATACCATTTCTGGTACTAGCGGAGGCTGTTGTAAAAGGTTCAGTTGGTGATATCGAAGTCCAGTGGTTTAGACTCGGCTAATGAAGGATGCATCACGATAAATATGATTAGTGCAGTAGTGCACTGACCTATCCTCTTTCGTATTTTTACTGTCTTGGCACGGATGCAAGAGCCTCTCGACTGCTTCAACTGGCCCGACAGGGAAATGACCACCAGTTACCTTCATTTTACCGACATGGCCGAAGGTGGCTAAGTCGGGGGTTGTTTTATTAGCATGATTTGTGACATCTGGTAATTGAACATACCAGTTGAATTTTTGACTTCCTCTTTTGATGGTACGAGTGGGAATTCGCCATTGCATATCTCAAGGTCTTTGACATGACCGAAAATCGATACACACACTTCTTTAGTTGGACCCTCAAGGTGTTCAGCGTTGACACCGTTAGATTGAGGTTGACTGGCGTCGTTTTTCATCTGTAGAACTTGAAGTTATGATATAAATCGCAATTTGATTGTCCTCTTTTTATCCTGGACACCCTTGATCTACAGCAATAGAGGGATCTCGGAAAATCAACGGGTCCCACATCAGGCAGGAGAGGCTGACATTCGTGAGCCAGGTAATGATTTCGGTAATTGGAAATGCACGAGCGCCTCGTAATTTTGAATACTGTCACTCCAACAACTGTCAGAGATAAGATTTGGCAACACCGTCATACCCTCTCGACAACATGGCAACGGAGCACGCTTTAAGAGGCAGGTTGTTGGCTTTCAATTGACGGATCTAGCTGCAGCTTCCATGCAGATTTTGCACTATTGGAGCAAGAAACTCACTGTTTGTTGACGCCGGATATTCTTGCCATAATTTCGCGGAAAGGAGAAGGACGTTTTAAGGGTGTCGATCGTATATACGACCCTTGGCAGCAGATACTGCACAATAATATATATAGTTTATTATAGATAATTGTATTACATTCAAAATAGTTGCACAGTTCGCTCACGCTCTGGGTTGCAATCAGATTAATATTTTGTAATTTTGAGCTCAACAAGTTCAATGGGATATTTGCCGCAATTCTGTTCTACCGCGAGCCCAAGTTGCGTGGTGGATCTAGTCACCCTTCCGCATGATTGTTGACGGCCGCGGACTGCGACTTCTGCTGTTCGGCGGTTAGCCATGCTAATATAGGTATTGGATATGAATGGGGCAGAAACCTCACCAATTTCGGCTTCAGCTTTTGATATTACAATGGCAAATTTAATGTCGTCGTCGGTCATGTATCCACCGTCTTGTCATTAAGATTCGAGATTCCCAAGTGTGAAGGACCCTCTTCGATGGTGATCAAAGGGATACCACTGAACACCATAGGAGCTGTTGAAGTATTGGTTGCTCTGCGTGAATAAAAAAATGATAATGAACATAAGCATAGTCACCGTGCTTAACCCTCACATTCTCTCTTTTGGTTTGCATCACAAGATCGCTGTTAGATTCAAGATTTTCCATCCTTGCGGCTTGATTGGAATTCTTGTACGGGGGAGAATTACTGCGTACAGAATGGCTGTCATCCTTTTATCTGTTTCTTTGGATATTCCTCATTGTCTAATTCAATGAAAAAACTGGGGCTCGGACGCCAACGATTGAGTTAGTTTCAAGAGTCCAACACATTTGGAAGGTGGTTTCACGGTTGAGTCTGGGAGATTGAGATTGAGCGCTTGAGGTCTGGTCAAGTGACTCGATAAATCGAGTAGCGCGAAATGTGTGACAATCAATTGGGATTGTTCCCTTTTAGTATTACGGATCTACCCTTTACCCACGCTTTCCACCCGAGCCTTCAGGGATTTCAACAGTCCGAACGAGATCGCCTGGCGCTCAATGCAACGGAGAAGCAGAAGATCAATCCGAAGTCGAAAATAGGTACCAAACACCTGCTAAGCAGCGTTGTCAGACAAACAACGAATGGAACCTAATTCGCTCATGACTGTGGACAAGGTGGACAATCAGAACATTCATTACCGTTCTCGAGGAAGTCGCTTTCTTCACAATGTCGGAACAATTTCATACGGGGGACTGCTTCCAGCTGTAACACATTCCCATTGAATGTCAGCGGTCGCCTCTTATACAGATTGTGAATTGCCTTTTGCAAAAGTAAATTGCAATCGGATAGCAGGTGTGTGACCACTGGCATTGCGTATCTTGGCAACCTTACCACACAATCGTCAGCGGAGTAAGACTGGCAACCTGAAGATTCCGATTTGCTGATTATCACAAAGGCCGCCGCCTACCACGTCTTTGAGTTTTTCGAGACTCATTGCCGCGATACTCAGGGGAAGGGTAAAGCGAAGAACAAATGGTGAGTTTTTTATCTGGAAGCAGGGTCATCCGCTCTCAACCGAAGGTGCAATTTAGGCCTCTAGACTGACTTTCAGCAAGAATTCATGTCAACAATAGTTTTCCTTCGACCATCCGGTAAGTTTCCATTTGTGATGTTTTATGACGCTACTCAATGCAAGCAGATGTGACCGTGAAGTTCAAGTTAGATTAAATCGGTGCCATTACTATTTTCCAGCGAACATCTCGTACAATTTCGCTCTCCAAAGAGACCTCAGGCATATCCAACTACATCGACACCAAAGACATCGCACCCTCACCAGAGGGTCATTTCCCCTTGTCACTTCTTGCCCAACCGTCTTCAGGCAAGAAGCAACACTCCACGCCGTAGCGGCCGCAATAGTATTGCACAGCGTACAATGAGAGGACAACAAGACGTAGTCTGTCCATGAGGCCTCCACATTGCCTCCGCATAGAAAAGAACTAGCAGCAGCCCGCATTTTATCACAACCTCTTACAGTCGCCATGAAGAAGACGGTGTCGAGTCCATCTGCTACTGCTAGAGCTGCCTCACATCATAAAGCCACAACCAAATTACCTGGACGCGACCAGCTGTTCAAGGTCCCTGGAGGCGGACGTTAGTGGTGCTTTTTTCTACCGCCTATTTCCTGACTTGTACTGATTTTCTTCCAGCAACATTCACTGGCAAAGATGTTCGCAAGGCTGTTTTTAATTCACACGTGGAGAGTGAGGCAAACAAATTAAAGAGCAAGACAGCTGCGCGGAACTCGCCTCTTAAGGTATCACTGCTTTTTGACCCCTGAAACATGTTACCGACCTTCATGTCAGCCCTTTGGAAACTACAATCACAGAGCGCCAAACCCTAATCGGCCTCATGATACGAAGCCGATCCAGCATATGAAAGGAAGCGGACATGAATACCCTCTTGGCGATCCTGCCAAAAAGGGTCCGGCGCGCGTTATCACCCAGGAAACGGGTGATGGCCACACGAAAACTATGGGAGTCGTCTCACATGATATAACTCGTCCGCCTGGTAGTCTCGGTTATAACGATCACTTCCAGGTCAGAGCCATTGGTCCCAGAAAGCAGAAAACCGACAAGTATAACATGAATGGCTTCGATCGTATGACGGGCGAGGAAGAGTGATCGAAGTGGTCACAGTTCTGGTCGTATGATTCCATCTTGGTTATTCAAGGTGGTTTAGTTTTCGTGGCATTTATTGCACAAGTGCTCAGCCTCTGAAGGCGTCACTTCTCTCGTGATCGACCTCTTTACTGCTTAGTCGTTGATCGATTTCATATCTTACTTACTCGTTTGATTACTTTATCTTGATGCTACTGTTTTATTTCGAATGATTCGTGGATTCGCGTTTGGGATTTAATTTATTTAATTTATTTATGTTATGCGAGCCAAAAACGTTCAGAAAATGATGTGAAAGGTTTGCAGGTGTGACAACCTGATGTGTGACCGCTTATCGTAAAGCGTCACTCCCGACCGTGACCCCCTAATGGCCGAATCTTTCCTGAACGCTGAGAGCGCATTTCGCGATGCATTCAATCAGCCCAATCCCACACCCAAGCTGCTGGAGCTCATCAGGGCGCACCCTCAACTTCCAACTATCACCCACCTCGTTTCAGTCTACATGCAACTTGCTGCCGAGTACCCTCTTCAGATCGACAAATTCGCAAGAGCACTGGTCGACCTTCAAACTACAAACGAGATCACCGTTGCCGCTTATGACGCCTTTGGCAACCCGGCACAGCAAGATATTGCTTCTCTCCTCAATAGGGAGCTGGCTGGATTCCACAGTGGCGATCTCGTAGCTGCAGAAGACACATTCGTAACCCCCTCTAACGATTATCTCGTCGCCTCACTCCTCTCCGCTACGTCCATGAAATATAGGCTTTGTGACTCGCCAGCCCAAGCTGGTGCAGTTGTGCATGGACTCCACGTCAAGGATAGACGCTACCGGGATGATGCTCCGGCGTCAAGAGAAGTCCTTGTGGTTGGAGCATGTCTCCAACTCCTCATAACTGGGTCATATTTGTATGGGCCCACAGGCACCGATGCCGGCAAGGTCGATGTTCTTACAGCCCTTCAGGATATCCAAGCAGAGGGCTTCGTGAAAAGTCAAAACGGACAAAGACTGCTTGAGGTCTGATTAATTTAGATTTCTTTTTTTTATAAAAAAAACCTGAACGAAAAATACATTGTACTAGGCTACGATTCAACAAGCCAAGGACGGCTTCAAGAACGATATTAACGATGCTTGGAGTGCCTTGTTTCCACAAGAGGCGTGATTGGTACAGAGTTGCCGTCGTCAGTGAATTTTGTATGTAATTCTGTAACCCATCATTCGCAGTACAAATGTAAATGTACCCTTTCCGTTCAACGATGGTGGATGACGCGTTTCTCAAACGTTTCACACATGAAATCCAAGTGCGAAGGCAAGACATTACCCAGGGACGACAGTAGACTCTAGAGACCAGAAAAGATTCACTGGGATCATTCCGATCGCCATGTGTCCGTCAGTGATTGTATCAGTGCCTTAACTGTTTTCCAGCGAAGGTGGATTCCGGTCCGTTGAACTTCTAGAACTTTCGATTCCGCGGGAAGGGAGATCTCAACCAATCGACTCCACAAGACCGCTGGAAGGAGATTGTTTTCACAAAATTGGTCTGGATCTCAAAATCCGTACCAAGAAATGAATCGAATTAAAGAGAAGCACAACTTCCGCAGACCCACGACCTACAATGCATAATATATAGTCTAGTGGCCACCAATTCACGACCAAACAACCCATGCAAGTTACTCATGGAAAAAGGGGAACTTCTCGTCCAGGAATGCGTGGAAGTTACCAGGTAGCAATATCCCCAACAGATACATTCCCATACACCAATTGTCTTGCAGTTCACCCCTCTGACTTTCCCCAAGAACTGGCGCACGTCCTAATAGTCGAGAATTACCCACTGACAGTGCGGTATGTCAAATCAAATCACGCTGTACATGACTTATCGATATCAAGGCACGACAAGGACGGAAAATTGCGAAAAGGATTTGTCGGTGTATCTCTTTCACAACGACAATGGATTGGAATCGAAATAGGTGCTCAGGTCACAGTCGAAGTCCTTCCTGATCCACCAGATCCCGATGCACCGTCACTCATTCAAGCGATCGAAATTGAAGTCGATTTCCTGAAGCCTGGCTATGAGAGCCTCGAGGAGTACTCCTTGTATGACATGGCCATGGCCTTCGTTGATGTCTTCAAAACAATACAGATGACAAAGGGTCAACCTATCGTCTTCATGTATCGCAAGGAGAAACTCAAGGGATCAATCAAGTCTATGACCCTTGTGGACGAACCTCCACCAGCTCGAGAGAATACGGGAATCATCTTCACTGAAACCAAAGCGACATTCTCCAAGTCGACAAAGTCCACGATGAAAACGAAAAGGTCAAGTTTAAATCGGCGGCACTCACATAGACGACTTACCATCTCAAATTTGCAGAGTTCGACCAATATTATTTGCTCCCAATTTCAAGCCCGAGAACCTGGGAATCGGTGGTCTAGACACTGAATTCAGCGACATATTCCGTCGTGTTTTTGCGTCTCGTGCGTTCCCTCCAGAGCTAGTCAAGAAACTCGGGATACAGCACGTCAAAGGTTTGCTCAGCGATTCTGTACAGGCCCTGTATCTGATTGATTTCAGGTGTTATTCTTCACGGACCGCCTGGCGCTGGTAAAACCCTCATTGCTCGTCAAATTGGTGGATTGCTCAAGGCTAGGGAGCCTAAAATTGTTAATGGACCCGAAATTCTAAGCAAATTCGTAGGGTCTTCGGAGGAGAATATACGCAATCTCTTTCTTGACGCGGAGGCCGAGTATAAAGAAAAGGGCGACAGCAGTGACCTTCATATCATTATCTTCGATGAGCTGGACGCTATCTGCAAGAAACGTGGTACCAACAGCGGCTCTCACGTTGGTGACAATGTAGTCAATCAACTTCTTTCAAAGGTATGTTAGCCAGATCATCATTCTCGAGATCCAGAATTACGAAACGTTAGTAGTTGGATGGAGTTGACCAGCTCAACAATATTCTTGTCATGGGCATGACCAATCGTATCGATATGATTGATGAGGCTTTCCTTCGCCCTGGTCGTCTTGAAGTACATATGGAAATCGCGCTGCCAGACGAACAAGGACGACTACAAATATTGAACATTCACACTAAGGCGATGCAGAACAGCGGCATGATGGGTGATGATGTTGACCTGTCCGGCTTGGCAAGGCTCACGAGAAATTTCTCTGGTGCCGAGATAACCGGCTTAGTCAAAAGCGCAACGAGTTTTGCGTTCGGCAGACACATCAAGATTGGATCCTCGGCTAATCCTGACTCTATTCAAGGGCTCCGAGTCAATAACCAGGATTTTGAAAACGCGTTGCGTGATATCAATCCTGCATTTGGAGTACCAACAGAAGAATTGCAAAACCTCGTTCGGAACGGTATAATAGACTATGATGGAATTGTCAATGTGCGTCTATCACACGCCGTATTGTCATATCCTTTTCCTAACCGCAAACAGAACGTATTGAAGACTGGGCACCGATTTGTTGAGCAAGTGCGGACGTCGACACAGACTCCTCTTGTCAGTATACTGTTGCACGGCCCTCCTGGATCCGGAAAGACGGCTTTGGCGGCATCGATTGCATTGAAGTCCGATTTTCCATTCATCAAACTTCTTTCACCTGATGATATGGTCGGCCTCTCTGAATCCCAGAAAGTTGCAGCGATTACCAAGGTTTTCATGGATAGCTACAGAAGTCCGCTGAGTGTCGTCGTTGCTGACGATATTGAACGTCTCATTGGGTGGACTGCCATGAATGGAACCTTTTCAAATGCCGTTTTGCAGACCTTGCTTGTGTTCTTCAAACGGTGCCCACCGAAGGTAAGTGGTCTAGCCGTTTCGAGATTGTTTACAACCGAGAAGATCACAGGATCGCCGTCTCTTGATCATTGCCACATCGTCGTTGCGATCAATTTTCAAAGATTTTACCACCTCGAGAGCCTTCAGCGCTGAGCTACTGGTACCCCAAATTTCGTCCGTATCCTCGCTGGACATTATCATGGAGGAGGTGGACTTCTTGCCCTCCAATCCTGAAGGAAGGAAAGTTTTCTCCAAGGTTATCACAGAGTCGGAAAATCTGTTCCCCATTGGGATCAAATCGCTCCTGAACATTATTGAGATGGTAGGGCAGGGAAAACCAAGCGATTTCACTGAGCATTTGAGTAGTATTTTAGCTTGTTGTACAGCCTGATGCCCTATTTACCTTTACAAATTACTGGTAGAACAAATGGCGAGTACGACTAATTTGCGACGAGGAGCCGTTTTACGACCCATTTGCAGAACAGAGGAGCTAGCGTATTATTGATCATTGACTTACGATGTACATTCTACTGGGCTGAAGTCATTGGCCTTCCTCGTGGGCTGAAGTCTAATAATTATAAGCTTTTAGTTACCGTACTAATTTCTCCCCTCCATGTACTTGGGGCGACAACTGTGGCTTGTAATTTCATTTTTCTACTGGCCGTAAGCTTACCGTTGTAGTACAAAGCAAGGTGAAAGGAGGGTAATGCCCATCACACGCTTGACGTAACCAAGCTGTCCGAGTTGCGATTCGCTGACTTCGAAATTTCCTTTTTCTGACACAACATAACTCCGCAATATGGCGAACAAAAATCTACTACTACTACATGAAAGCCGCATTTGCAAGGGAATTGGATAAGTGGCTGACTTGTGCAGACAGTGTTTTATTGCTGAGGGGACAGCGGTACTACGTATACATGCATGTCAGTCTCACAAAACCATCAACGATCAAATTACCTGACATCCTCGAGGCAGTTTTTTGTTCATTGGCATTGTATGCCACGGCCAATGTGTCCACAACTCGTGCTGTGTTAAAAGGACAATGGGAACGACTGTGGCCTCGTCGTGGCGATGCTTGCAGTTGCAACGATTAACGACTCGTCCAAGGCCAATCCAGAGCCATCACCAGCAGTCCTGCACAGGATTCAAAAACACATCGGCGAGGCACATGACATCGAGCCATGTCTCCCGCCTGAGGTTCAGGACCTCTGCATCCTCACCTTGGCCGACATGGCGTTTGAATTTGTTGATGACCGCCACGGTCCCCGCTGGCAGATGCGAGACGCTTCTGCAAAGCAGGCATTGAAAACCTGTCTTTTTGTCTCTTCCCGCATGCGGTATTGTGCAGCGTCTCGCCTGTTCCATACTATCGACATTCCAGGTGCTACAAATTTGGGCGACGCTTTGGAAATTCGAGAGCAACTTGGGCTACTCAATGCCATCAGCGCGGGTACGAGTACTCCGGGTAGTAAACCTTCCCCCCTCAGCATCGGTCGGTTCGTGAAAATCATCAAGCTACAAGTCGTCGACGAAATTTACAAGGACGTTTTCGACGATTTCAGCATTCTAAACGGCTTCTTGCTCGATGTACTGTCTTGCAGACCCACCCTGAAACATCTCACTCTTTGTGGATACCCTGGCCTCGTCTGGCCTTCGTTCGGCGCGGAATTCCAGCGGCTTTTCAGCAAGGTAGCCTTGCTGCCCACACTCGTGGATTTGACCATTGCGAACATTGGAGGTATTCCAAGGTCCGTCTTGTGTGGCAGCACCTCCGTCACAGAAGTCCTTTTCTTTCTGGTCTCTACTCCTATGGATGAAGGAGAAAATATCGATCCTCTTCCTGCTTTGCAGGAACTGACGTTGGATGCAGGTCTAGACGGAGTGGTCATGAAACGCTGTGGCACCCTGGCTATTACCTCGCATCAGCTTCGTAAAGCTCGCTTCAACATCAATATTGAGGACGGATTCCATAGAGTAACCAAAGTTTTACGCTCAAGTTACGAATCCCTCTCGCATCTTACCATCAAAGTCCCTAGTGAGTTGTCACCGTTAACCCCAGCTGAAATTTCAGATCTGCTCACCCCTTG
>Ga0307509_10001899_pt1 | contig 34527 bp, 51 predicted proteins | sample 10_EM_MG_FD_202245 | JGI IMG/M metagenome (GOLD analysis project Ga0307509, IMG submission 202245) | Populus trichocarpa ectomycorrhiza microbial communities from riparian zone in the Pacific Northwest, United States - 10_EM | ecosystem: Host-associated > Plants > Roots > Unclassified | place...
TTTTAATGATTCTGGATAGGTGCGGACCTTTCAATGGAGAAAGTGATTGTCCCAATAAGCAGGACAGACCGCGAGCGTCGATCAAGCATCCGGTATGCCATGAGAGGGACTAGGAGCGCATAGAGCACCGCGAAGAGTATTGATGGAGCAAAATCCGGCGGGAGGGATACCCCTCCAATGGGGGCTGGAAAGTTGACCATGATGCGGCTGCACGAGAGAGAAATGAGGGACAAGCGTTTTCCTAAACTGCTATATATAGCAGGCGATCCTTATCAGGTACAGGCCGATATCTGGTCTTAGGATACCTAGCCTTAGGATACTCGGCCTTAGATGCACTGCCTTCCGCGGCCTTCTCTAACAATTGGTGGAGTTCAGTGAGTTCTGCTCCATGCCATTGGAGTAATACGAGATGAGGATGTGTCGGCAGCGTTCTGCAACCGAGATACGAATAACAATGTCCGATCAGGCTCTAGCCTCCTCGAGCCTAATGTTGAATAATAATCAATAGATAACATGATCAGATACATGATTATGATACCTTCACCGAGCCTCAATATCAATACAACGTGATGTCCTCCACCTTTCCGCCTTCGTCACTCAGTCTCAACGCAACGACTTGCGAGGTCAAGCTCGAGAATCCATTACCAATGAACACCTCTGCGCGCCTCCCTAGCTCCACGTCAACACAGACCGACCAGTCACGCTCACCCCACCGAATCGGAACGTCTGCACTGTGTGTCACTCTGAGCATAGGGCCGCCTTTCCACCCAGCGCGACGCGCCCACTCCGGGTCCTTCAGGGCCCCTGCGAGCTTGTAATATTGGAGGTAAACAGTTGGGTGGTCCCATGCGCCGTCATGGAGGACATGTAATGTCCGGAGGTGCGGGCGGTCGCGAGCTTGCTTGGAGATAGAGTCCAGAATACGGTACAAGGAAGGGTAACAGTGATCCATTACGATCGTCGCGTTGGATGGATCAAGTTTTGGTGACAAGATGCTTGGTTGGAGAGTGGGTAGGGTAACCCAGGTGGTGAAACCTTGTCGAGTTTCGGCGAGGTATTTGCAGTGTTCCTCGAAGTCACCGCGTCTGAGATGGATCGCCATGTATGCTTCGCCTTGTGCTGTGGGGGGCACTGAGGCCGGACGCAGGTTTAGCTCTGTTTGAGTTCGGTTCACAATATTTAGAACGTTGTTCGACCATTTAAAATGAGTCGCAAGGTATTTTTGAAACGTGGGCCAGATGGTGTGTACACCTGGTGAAGCGAGAAAGCTACAAGGGGTACTACTTCAGACACTGAAGAGTTCTTCTTTCTGAAGGACAAAAAGGACGCACAGCCAATTGAAAATCCAGTCGTCCACGACAATGCATCTATCTTTCCGATTCAAGATGCCTATTGCGTGGTGCCATTGTTTCAAGTGGTCAACTCGAAGTTGGACATGAATGACTTCTTGTGGTGGGCAGACCTCATCGAATACTGCGTCACTGATCGTCCCTTCAGTTGGACCCCGAAGAAAAGCTGACAGCGGTACTTCTGCTTTCTCTCCTCGTGGGCGCCAGATAAATGGTTGGTAGACATAGATGCGTGAGGTTTGTAGTGCCAGGTGGTGGTATAATAGAATGTCTTGCGCCTACATCACGATTAAGCATTGCGTTGTTTGTCTATGAAAGAAATTCGTGCCGTGCCTGGTTATTAAATCCTGCTCCCCGGAGCTGCTTGAATTTTACATATTTGTTTCCGCGTTCGTTGTGAATGTGATGCTTGGATAATTCTAGTTCCGAATTGAAGATTTCCGTATAGAGGTCAGTAGGTGGTCGATATGCGTGGTAGATGTAGTACAGAGAACAAAACAAGCAGAAGAGGAAGATTAAAAGTGGTCTAAGTACCCGCCAATTCAGGGTGATGGTGGTCATGGATGCATTCCTCGACTGTTCCTCGAAGTGGAAGGCCGATATTTGTTTCTATTGGACACCGAAGGCAAAGTCAAACGTTGACATATGCGTATTTGATTTATTCCTCAATTTTGACGCCGAGGTAGGTGCCTATATTCACAAAACGCCCGTTGAATCTGACTCTAATGCAAGGGGTCTTCTTGCACAATGGCCAACGCACATATGTCAAGGATGCTTCTGCAAGCGGCGAGCTGCCGCCGGTCAAATGCACTGCGTCCGATTTTCTCTCGACGGATATTGTCTGGAGGTGCGGCCGGATTCCATACCACCACCAAAGTTGAGGGAGCCTCAGAAGGGCAAAATTTGAGCGAAGGACCGAGCCTTACTCTGGCGGCCACCAAAAAAACGCGTCGTAGGAAGAAGGTTCGCGACGAATCAGCAGTGGAAGCCGATGCCAAGCCACGAAAACCTCAGCGGAAAAAATCTCAAGTGCTGTCCGACAAGTATGAAGGGTCTGATGCATCGCAAGAAAAGCCTGAAAGCCTCAGATTGAAGCCCGCACCTCGCTGGTCAACACGCTCAGCTAAAGCTTTTGAAGGTGTAGGTGGTGTCGAATTGCCCCCTGTTGAATCCTGGCAACAGTTTTTTCCGGTATGGAAAGAGAGGACAAAACGTTCACGGGCTGTCATCCGCGAGGTGCATACAGCTGACATGCTTGCAGAAGCCTTCGTGCCTGAAGGTTCAAAGGACATGACTGTGATCGAAGTCAGCGCCGGTATTTATTCTTTCCTCCTGCCGTTTGAGTAGCTTGTTGACATTCTTTCTTAGGGCCTGGACAACTAACTCGATCTCTACTTCGACTACCGAAAGGACGCATAAATAAATTGGTTGTCCTCGAAGATAATCCTTTTTTTGCACCATGGCAGGAGGTTTGTGACACATGTCTATTCAACCAACTACTCTGCTCACAAACACTAGGCTCTCCCAGCATATGACCCCCGCGTGAGAGTATTTCGGGAGGACGGTTATGATTGGGCGGGTTACACTAGGGTTGAGGAAAGTGGCCTTTTGGATGACATTGAAGTCGTTGACTGGCAAATCGGTCATAATTTTTCTCATCTGAGCTAGTTTCATGACTGATTGCTCACCACAGTCCATCCGAAGCTGGTCGTGATTATGCATCTCAATGGGGATGTGTACGGGGAACAGCTAATGGCCCAGCTCTTACGCTCAATTCCAGACCGACACTGGCTCTTCAAATTTGGACGCGTACCTCTGCATGTCGTGTCTCCGATCCGCATGTGGGAGGTGAGGGCCATATTTCTCCTTGCTCTTCCATTTCGTTCCCAAACCATAAAATTTGCAGCGTATGACATCTCTCCCAGGGAAAGTGACACGGTGTAAAGTCTCAGTCATGACACAAGCTGCTGCTGAGATTGCAGAAAGTTTACCTTTCAGTCACCTGCAACCTTATGGCGATCACTTCCATCCAGTGAGGCTTACGGAGACTGAACAACCCAGAGGGGGCAATCTAGTTCCAAGAGGCTTCGGTTCTCCCCATGCCGCTCTCACTGTCACTCCTAAGGTTGACCAAGTAAGAAAGTCTCCCTCTGACTAATTTCAATTTCTGATACCCTACTATCATTTCCAGCTTATTCAACCTGGAGACCTCGATTATTGGGACTATTGTCTGCGAAAACTATTTGTCCAAAAAGCCACGCCAATGAATAAAATTGTTGGGTCGGGCAGATTTCGTACACCAAGTGGCCATTTTGCTCATTAACTCTTTGTGTCTTCCAGCACTCTTGGACCTGGGGCAAACAATCTGATTCCTAAACTGGTTGACTCCAGTCTTCCTTCTAACGAGATACTGGACATGACAAAGACACCCCGCGACCTTGACTTGCATGAATGGCAATTAGTCGTCCGTGCATTCAAAGCCTGGCCTTTCAGACCTGAGGTACGGAAATCTTACACGTCCGCTGAACATCGGAATTTACCCCGATTTTTAAGGGCCTTTCAATCGATAATTTCTCCACTGGTGCGAGAGGCAATTAGGCGTTTGTTAATTCAAATGTATCTGACTTGGTATCTACTCTCATCCTTTTGTCGATTTTATTTGCTCCCCAATGAGTGAGTATACGCGGATCTTGTCAGTGCAAGACTGTTTTCCACGTTATTGAGTGACCTGTCTAAGCTGAAACAGGTGGTCAACGCAATCTCCCACATACCAAATTTATATCTTTCGGACGGCCCGTACTGCTTCCGAGTAAGTCATTGGCGGCCTGCTAGCAACGTTCCACCAGTTACCTTCCAATGAATTCCTCATGTTTGAAAAAGCGCATCATTTTGTGATCAAGGGTGGCACGTTTACTTCGGTGAAAGGCGATCAGGAGAGGTATTCTGGCAAGTACCACCCTCCCTTATCGTGCGCCATCGTGCGCCGATTCCTGATTTCCTTGTTCCAGGTTTGCAAAACCTGCACAAGGCAATTGCAGGTGGCGCCTTCCATGACTCCGCCGAGCGATTCCCGCCACCTAAATGTCATCCAGAAACGCGAAAAGCAATCATTCGTCACATCCTCAAATGGATTCAGGATCCGTTCCGAAGCACCAAGGTGCTCTGGCTCAATGGCCCAGCTGGTGCGGGCAAGTCTGCAATCGCACAAACGATCGCCGAGCTTTGTGGAGAGAATGGGGAATTGGCAGCTAGTTTCTTTTTTTCAAGGACCACACCTGGACGGAATACAGACAAACATCTGTTTGCAACGATTGCTTATCAGCTTGCGCTCTCGATCCCAGATGTCAGGGAGGCGGTAAACCTTGTGGTACAGGAGAATCCTTCGATTTTGGACCGCTCGCTGGAGATCCAGATGAAGAAGCTAATTGTTAAACCTAACTTCTGGTTCATCAATGAAGATGGAACCCAAACCTTTAACGATATCCCCTCATCTGAACGCCCACCACGCGTCATCATTTTGGACGGCCTCGATGAATGCCATGGAGAGAATAACCAATGCTACATCCTGGAGCTTATTCAGAAAGCACTAGCTCAAGATGAGCTACCATTCTGCTTCCTCATTGCCAGCCCAACAGAGCCTCATATTCGAGAATCTTTCGATTTCACGGATATCAAAGAAATTTCACACAGCCTCACTCTCAACAGCAACTTTCGACCCGACGACGATATTCATCTTTTTTTGCGGAGTGGACTTTTGGATGTCCGGCAAAAGCCAAAGCATAGGTATGCAATGAAAAATGTACCATTTCCATGGCCTTCACCACAAAACCTGGTCCAACTTGTCACGAAGGCTTCAGGCCAATTTATCTATGCCTCGACAGTCCTTAAATTTGTTGACGATCCGCATCACAACCCCGTGGACCAACTAAACATTATCCTCGGACTTCGGTCAGTTGGGACGAGCTCACCCTATGGTGAGCTTGACCAGTTGTACACGCAAATCCTGTCAGCGTGCGCCGATGTCATGGGAAGCTTGCAAGTCCTGGGCATCATTCTGGTCATGTTTGCCGGCTTGAACGAGAAGATCGAGAGTCGAATGAAGTCCGTCCGATCTCCAGAGATTCTGAATATTATTGACGAAATCTTGGGTCTCAATGATGGGGACACTTATTTCCTCTTGCGCGGGCTTCACTCTCTTATTGATGTCCCTGATCCTTTGGATCCTATACTCTGGAGAAGATCCATACAATTCTATCATGCTTCATTTCCAGATTACCTGACAAATTCCTCTCGAGCAAAGAACTATGCAGTTGATCTTGGTACAGCTCATGCGACAATCACACAATGGTGCTTAAACACACTCTCTGGAGAAGACTCCGCTCTCTCCGCAAGATTGCAAGGTCGGAGCTTTACCAGAAGTCCGCATATAAATCGAATTTACTCATTACTTCCAATACAGTCTGGAGTCGTGGATATGCAACGGAAATGTGGTGCCATCACTGCTCTAAATCCACGATGACGACAGGGCTTCTAGATCTCTTGCGGGCATTTGAACCAGCAACGCGCTGGATGGAATCAAGTATTGAAGTTGCCGCACGAAGTAGGGCGGAGCCTACAGCCGACTATGAATTGGTACCCGATAACCTTTTATTGGTCACGGTGTGGCTAGAGTATAATGTGGGCTATACAAATTTCGCTATGTTAGACGAAAGCTCAAGTACTATCGATAGGACAGCCAACACTTTCAAGTGGATGACTTGCTCCTGAAATATTACAAAATTCTGAAGGGTGCGCTCGTGCAGGACTTCGAATCCATACGAAATCCAAAAAAGGTCCTCCTTGCGCTGAAAGCCGTAGGCGTTTTCCAGCATTCGGAGGAAACGACTCAATGCTATGAACCTCGAGGGTCTCAGCACCGTGACAGTGTCCAAAATCAGTTGACTGCAGGTATAAATCCCCCGTTAGCGTAAGGTACTCCTTCTAGGTTCTGGGTTACACTAAAATACACACTGAGATAGAATAATAAATAAGAATGCGTGTTAAAGCTCAGAATGCAGGCACGGATTCGACGATCTGAGTCTCCCAATCGCTGGACAATACCTCTTGGGTTTCCTGGGTTTCTATTTGAGTTTCCAAGTCTTGGCTCTCAACATTACTCATGGTCACATCAGTCATCTGAGAGTCGGGTTGGGATTCCTGGGCCACCGAAAGACGCTCAGGTTCAGGTTCAGGTTTCTTCATCATCATTGGAGCCTTTTCAGCCTTTGGAAGCATGCCGAATAATGTGGACTGTTTGGAGCCGTCTTTCTTTTCTTTGGCTTTCGTGTTGGATTGACCTATAAGTAGCAATGTTAGCAAGTATGATAATCGTCACTCAAAGAAGCATCCAACGTTTTCGGTGTGTAGGCTCCGATTCTGCGGCATCCACTTTGTCGAAAAAGCTTTCGCTCTTTTGGATGGTTTTGTTTGGTTCTGATTTCCTAGCGAATGGATTCTTGCTGGAGTCTTGGTTTGTTTTGCGGGCGAATGGGTTGGCTTCTACGATAAAAAAAATGTCAGGTCGGTTTATTCATACTTTATGAAACCTACTTTGCTTTGGCGGCGGCATTGAGAAATCGGAGCTTGGGAACGACTCCTCAATTTCTGCCCGTTTGCGTTTTGAATCTATAGGTGGTGGGGATTCCATCAATTGTGAATTGTCCCATGTCTGGTCTTCTTGGGTCAACGAGTTTGCTTGCGGAACTGGTGTTGGTACGAGCGAACTATATCGAGTGGTTTCAATGATTGGGACAGTAACACGAGCCATCCCAGGTCGTTCAATTATAGGGGGTGGTCGGACATCCCCCAATGGATCAAACCGAGAGGCAAGCGTCGAAGATTCAGCGAGTTGACGCAGAGGTGGTTCAGGTTTTAACCAGCGTCTCCTTTTATTACGCGCAAGAATTAACCTGTCTTCTGCTTCTTCGCGCTCCGATTTGATCACGACGATCTTTTCCTTTAACCCAACGAGGCGGTAGAAGTCCGCGAGCTTGATAGCAGCATCCAAGGCAGAGGTATAATGCGAAAGCTTGGCGAGTTCGATCGCCCTTGGGATGTTATTCGCCTTGCATGCGCCTTGGATAAGTATGATGAGTTCTTTGTCAAGAGCCTTTTCTCGAGTGACAATGTCATCAGTCGTAAGCTCGTCATCTAAAGAATCAAGCATAGTTTGAATATGAAGGGTTTCACGGGCGAGGCTGAAAGGAATTTGGTAAACGCCATGTTAGAGTAAAGGAATTTGGTGCGTACTTTTCTTCTTGAAGCAATTCTCGCCGGAAGGGGATTCGCATCGGTAGCTCTTGAATTAAAGGTCTTGGGAAGCCTGGATGTTCTTGCCGTCCCTTTCTCAGAAAATCAGCAACGGAATTGATTATGGGACCATCAAATAGTCACCTTCAAGATCAAACACATAAAATTGCTGTCTGTAATTCCAACAGGCCAGTAAGATTCCTCCTTTCCCTGCCTTCGCTCCAAAAGATTCGTGTCCATAGTCCGTGCCCACGAAGCGTGATGAGGGATCCTGTATTTAGTCAATACATGCACGCAACCAGTGGTATCGTATATCGCAGGGGCCTGAGGGTATTAGATGGTTGGTCAGATTTTTGTAAGGATGCTACAGCGAAGTGCTAATGCTTACCCCTTGATCTGTAAGTCCGATCCACTTCAAGGTATGGCCTTTGGGAACAGGAAGAACGTCACGTTGGCGAACGCTGAAATCCTCAAAATTGATGATGGTATAGGAGAGATTTTGAGATCCTGTGAATTAACACATTAAGCAACAACTGTTAAGTTTGGAGGGGCTATTCCTACCATCGATAGTCGTTGAGCCAGCGCGATGGACGACGAATACCCATTCCGCGCTTGCAACCATTGTCACGAAGTCGCCCCCGAGAGCCATAATCCTGCGCTCTCGACCAGTTCCGGACAAGAAGGTAAGATCGTTCTCGCTCGTTGCCACTACGACGTGGCCATAGCCCTGGAGCTCGGTCTCTGTGTTATTTCGCGAACTTAGAGGTAAGGCACCAGCAGCGATCCCAAGGCACCTCGCTTTGCGAGGTAATGAATAGGTCCAATCATTCGTCTTCCAGCTAGCGTACGGTTTGAAGAAAACTTCAGCAGGGTGGTCTGCTTCCGGTGGACATGCGAAGACTGCTCCTCTCTCACCTGAAAAGAATTCAATACTTTGATAGAAACGCGCGAAGAAAGAAAACGTTTACCAAGGTAACCAAGGTCGTATTTGAAGTTATCCGTGAAGTTATAACCTTTTCTTAGGGACCGGTCGAAAAAATCGACGTTTACAATGTGGTGGCTTTCCTGATCTGTTACTTCTATGACGCCAACCATGTTGTAAGCTTAAGAATATAAGGTAAGCTTGAAGTACGGTGAAACAATGTTTTTGCACACCCAAATATCGCTTCTTATTTTCCATTGGCGTCGATCCCGGCTGAAAGGGTGGTTGAGCCTTGGTAATACTCACTGCGAAGACATTAGCTTGATAAACTGGCAACGAAACGTTGTCAAATACTTACCCATCTCTTTTACATTCCCGTCCCATCTTCTAACGTCAGGTTCCGTATGCAAAGCCCCGTCCATATCATCGACAATCCAACCTTCGTCAATATTAACCATGTCATCGTCTAAATCAACATCATCATCATTCTGGCCCGCAACATCTGGTGCTGGGCCGTCATCCAAGTCGCCGAAGAGGTCCAAGCCTGTCCGAGGCTTCACTGGGATGGTCGTCGCAGCGTTTGTGGCGATAGAGGCCCTCACCGGGTCAGGGAAATTATCCGAGATTGGCTTCGGCCAGCGGGTGAACGCGCCATCGGCGTCTGTCCATGCAATAAGGTTTTCTCGAGGGCAAAATGCTAACTGAGTTATTGTGGTCCCTGGGGTACCACTCTGACTAAGGAATAAATAAAATAAAGTCAACCCTGAGGGTGAAAATGCGAGTCCTGAATGGCCTTACTTGGCAATCATACGTCGAGTTTGGGTTGACCAGATATATGTTCTTGATTGCGACGCAGACGCGAGATACACACCGTTGGCGGATAATGCAAGTGCTGTGATGGACCCTGATGCGTTTTTGTCGGAGAACGTCGAAGTTTTCGTCCAATCATTGCGTGAAATTGTGATAATTTCTAGTGATTAACCAACATCAGCCAATTCTCAACCAATAAAATGACTGCAACAGACCATGTCCTCTTGTCGCAACGAAGAAATATTCCCCTGATGTGTGCCAAACCACGCGGCAGTCATAACTAAATTCAATGGATCTGGGGAAATATAGGTGAGGAAATTTTGCTAATTTTAAAATGTCAAACATACTCCGTGTCTATTACAGTTGGAATAATGCCCTCGATAGTCTTCTCGAGGATAGGCTCCTCCTTCGACATGTTCCAGATTAAAATTTTGCCATCGCAGGTACATGTCGCCTAACATTCATATAAGAGAAATATAATTCTCTAGAGAATATACTTACAAGAAGGGTTCCTGATGGGTGCCACGTCGCACTTCTCACTCCAGAGGTATACCCTTCTAACCGATTCACTTTCATGATATCTTCCATATCGACGACTTTCACAAAAAGTTCACTTTTATTTGATGTCATCATATGCAAGATATACATTACAAACATGGCACTCACTCAGAGGTCACCGCGACTCTTCTGCCTTTAGGGTCGATCGCTACACATCTCACAGGCACGCCAGCAACTGATGTTAAGGGGGCATCGAATTGACTCGTATCTCGAGAGTATCGTCGAACCTCCGTGTCCTCGCTTCCAGAAAGCCAGCAGTCGTCCTAAACGAAGCAATAAGAGAGCTGTGACAGTTAAGAGCAAAGCCACGTACCGCGGCTGCTACACTCGTCACAGCCCCTTCTGCTTCAATGGCTGTGGAAGGTTCTTGTTCTGCACCTTCATTGACTTTCCATATCCGTACGATGCAGTCTTGTCCACCAGTGAAGGCGCGTCTGTTGAAACAAACCACTGAAGTCAGTCCAAATTGCTTTAGCAAAATTCGTAGGCATACAATCCATCTTTAGAGAAAGCAAGACAGGTATGTCCTGTCCCATGAGAGGAGCTGGTAATTAGTTTTGACATTCAGGGGAGTATGGATAAGAAAAACGAGCTGGTGGTCGTTGGCACGCGGCGCAACGCGTTCTGTCACACTGTGTCACGCGTTCGTGACTATCAAAACCGGTTTAGCTTTGTAACCGACATTGATCACCCCAAGATCACCTTGTCATCAAAACGCTGATGCCTCATTCGAGCCTCATTGCATCCCGGTCAATCTTCTAAAATGCTTCAGACCATTCCAGGAATTTTCCCATCTTCCAGTGACTAGCATGTCCATCGAAATCAACAACAACCTGTGACTACAATGGATGCTTACTCTCCCGATCTATACAGTGAGTGGCTCTTCCATCTATGTTGCAATGCTCTGCGTTAGTATGGCAGTTCCCGATCATGTCCCTAGTTCCCTTGACGTTTCAAAAATACATCCATTATAAATGCACCCATCGCAAAGAGGTTCATCACCTCGCCTTTTGTTGGTACTTGGACCACCATGGGCTGGTTCACTGAATACTTATTTGCGCTCATCCTGTCATCTCTATCTCTATCCCTCGTAGCGACCATCCTCGCGGCATTGTCGATAGCCCTTTCACCTGCACTATGGCTCATTCCAGCAGTTATCACCCTCACATTTGCCCATCACATGTATATTCTTTTCCATGGGAATTCCGAAGCACACTCCGGCCAACGAATATACTCCTCATACTTTATGAGCTGTGCATTCGTCCTGGCTTTTCTGTGGATTGCAACTCTCGCTACTTCGATAACACTCTGCTGCCTTCTCTTCTCCGACACAATCCGAAACACGAACGAAAGGATCATTATATGGATGCCCACTCTAACAGGAATTTCCTTCCTTGAATCGATGATAATAACTTTCATCGCTGTTTGTTCTCAAAAGGAATGGAAGAAAATAGAGTATAAAAAGAAATGGAGGTGGCGAACGAATATCAAGGGCACAAGCAACGCGTCCCCATGGAGGCAAGTTATATCTTTCATCCAATCTTCGAACACTGCCTAAAGCGACGGTTCAAACAGCATCACCAACTTGAACCAGCCTGTATCATAAATCATGGGCACTCCATTACTGCTCTTCACTTGTATTAGCGTATTTCGGATCTAGGCCTCTTCGTGATACTTTTTTCATCCATTCTCTCCAGTTAACTTATACTCTCCTTCGATTGATAGTCTGGATCAGTACCACTCATATTTATCGTTTTTTCTGAACACCTCCGACGGTCCCTTATATCCCAGCACCCACATTGTCTACAGGCAAAGTAGATTATAATAGTACATCTATTACAAATATGCACACAACTGCCTAACATTCTTGCTATGAATGGGTTTTAATCTCCTCGGTAGTAGCTTTCGTCGGGCTTTCCCTTGGCTCAACTTTCGACAGGGGAATCTCGGCATTGCCTTTCGCCAACCCCATTTCTTCGGCAACAACTGGGGCCCCAGACACGAACGACTCGGATAACGAACTAACCGTCGTTAATGCCATGTCTAAAACAGCTTCCACACGCTTTTTCAGCGTGTCGTTGTTGCTGCTTACAGTCTATGTCCGGTAGAAATAAAAATAAAACCATCAGTGAGTCCTTCATTTAATTAATCGAGCATGGATATAAAAGCAGAAGAGGAGATGGACAGATTGGATAGATAAAATAAAAATAGAAAGGAAATGGGGTCCAAAAGAGAATGAACTACTCACGAGAGTCACCAAGCTAATCTGAGCCTCCGCGTCATCAAGCACGACTAATAAACTCGGCTCACGGTGGTCGTCCTCGCCCGACTCTGGTTCTTCCTCAGATGGATCGGGCATATGGAGCTCGACCTCTCCAAAATGGGCTTCGAGAAACATCGCGAGCCGTTGGATGCGTATCACGGAAGAGGACTCGCCTTCGGGGTCTGCATGTGGATGGCTGTGTGTAGGGGTGGAAGAGGGCGAGTGCGAGTGCGAGTGCGAATTTGTCGTTACTGTTTTTTGGGGGAGGGGGAATAGGCGCAGGTCAGCGTGTATGTGATAGCAACCATAAATAAGCACCCACGTTTAACGGACGCAGGACTCGTATCAATTCCCGTGATCAGTGCCAAAGTCGAATCGGCAATCATATCATTACTGGAGCTTGACTCCCATTCTAACATTAGCTCGTGTTCGCCTGTATGCTTCACATCAACAGCACCCATAACCTAGTATATATATATATTAATCTGAAGGTTGCAAAATCAAGGGTTTGGATATATAACTCACCCGCATAGTCGGCACACCATCTTTATCCAATCCCTCCTCCACGCTGCCATACATACCTTCTAGATGCCATTTCACCAAATTCCAACCAACGCCCAGGACGACTTTCTGTCTTTGTGTAACCGTGCACGTCGTCAGCCCAGTAAAGTCGCGTAAGTCAGATGGTGCAAGCAGCGTGTAGGAGTAATCTTTGGCGACGAGCAGACCGGAAAGGATGTCCCCTGTTTTTGGGGGTTTATCTGCGAGGGTGCCAATTGCCTAAGTGAAATCAGTTGGATTGTGAGTGATTTATGCTGATCCTGATGAAACGAATGTACCTTTGCTACCCGCTCACCACGGAAGGATAAATTTAACGTTTCCATATTCCTGGGCGTGTGGAATTTGACATCCTCATCACGTTCCTTGTACCGCGAGGTCATGGCAGCACGCAGTCGTGACATCGCAGCCGCCTCGCCGTGAACAAGAACCTAGGATTTAGTCGTTACGTCAATAAGAGTAAACTTCGTCTAATGTCGAGACAGCGAATAAAGACCCACGACGTGCTGCGCCTTGACTTGCTCGATAAACTCTGAGTTCTGCGAATAATCAACATGGGCGCTGAAAGAAATATCGTCAACGGATATCTTTCTCGGGATTGTGACGCCCTTCATTGAAACGAAATCTTCGGGCTCCGTCGTGATATCCTAAAGTCCAAGCGTAGTTGAGCATTTTGGGGCTGAGAGGCAGTTCAAAACAGGATGAAAGGAACATAAATTGCAGCAACACTAGATACATGAGGGTGGTGGACGCGACAGGGCACCATTAACGCAAACCTGGGACTCACCCTGGCTAAAGTTCCTTCAATGGAGTAACCGGTAATGATCAATCCGTTTCTTGAATCGGGTGCCCATAGCTCAAATAATTCTCGACTCGGACCTGTCTGCATGAAACCCGGACTGGCAAGAACCACACACGGTGGGCCTTCAGCTATCTTCTTTTCCCAGCCTCTTGCGTGCGGCACATTGGAGACATATCTAGTAAAGTCGTCAGCACGAATCGGGGGAAAATGGACAAAGAGCATACTTGAATACAAATGGGTTATCCCTTTTGGCGAATCTCGAGCGGATATTGGAGTTCATCGTGTGGATATAGGTTTGATATACAGCCATGCATTTCTTAGCAAGACTGGAGGCATAATAAATTGGAACGTTGTGCAAATCCGGGTGCTTCTTCCAATACTCGTCCAAGATGAGCAATAACTCCTGCGCCCTCCCCAAGGCAAAGGTAGGAAGGAGGACATGTCCATTCCGACGAATGATTGAATGAACCAAATTTGTGAACCGTAGTTCCTTTTCTTCGCGTCCTTCGAGTGTATGAACGCCGAAAGTGCTTTCCACAATGAGCACGTCAGGTCGGATGGGTGGGAGCTCTGCTTTAACGAGATGACGGTCCTCCTCCCGCGAGTAATCCCCAGTATATAAAATTTTGAGCCCATAGATATCAATTAGAAACATACAAGCACCCAAGACATGCCCTGCATGATAGGGTGTGAACGACACTCCAGCACAAACAGTTATAAGCTGGTGGGCGGAGACCGGAATGATGGAGGCGATAGACATTGTCATATCCATCGGTGAGAACAGGGCGTCGGAAGAGGAGGAGCTGTGGAGAAACTATTAATACGACCAGCAGCAGGCAAAGTATTGGTACCTCGTTCGAACAAAGTCCTGCATCATAAACTTGTGTACCGCCTTTGTTGGATGCGTCATGTACACTTTTCCTTTCCCATCTTTGAAGTTTGTCTTAAAAAAACATCATCCTCGACATTCTCGCGAATTAAGCCTGGACAAACCTTCTCGGTAATATATGTCAACGCGGCTGCATGGTCTAAATGAAAGCTAAACCGCCTCAGTTCCAGACCAAACTATCCAGGGGTTCCATTATGCTTACTGAGTAATGAGAATTGCATCAACTGTACTCCAGTCTAACTCGTCAATAAAGGGGAGCGAGGCCATTCCACTGTAAGCTGGGTGGACGCCTGCATCGCAAACGATTGTCTTTCCGCGGTACTGAAGCACACAACATGAGCGGCCGACCTCCTGTCCGGCGCCCAGCATTGTTACACTTAACGTTGGCGTATCTGCCATTGTTCAAAGGATAGAAGGGGTTGGGTTGGCTGACATAAATGGTAAATGGTAATAATTTCAGGCTACATAATCAATAATTTTAAACAATTAATCGGCCCGGTCATTCCGTCAAATTTGCATGCAAGACTCCTTCAACGTTTAAATGCAATGGCTCCAAGTCACAAGAAAAACAAGCCGACCTTTCACCCTCATCCACAACGAGTAATACTAGCTACGAAAAAGGTGCAGAAAAAGAAGTTCATCATAGCCAACAAACGACGTAACGACGAACTTCGAGAACACCTCGACCGACAAAGCCATGCTCTCCCCGTACATGTTTTTTATCCTTCATAAGTGTGTATCTGATTGTGGTTTACATATCTGCTATCCAGATCTATGGAATCTCACAACCCCAACCCCCACTGACCACTCAAGAAGACCTTTCAGAGGCATTATCAGATGTAACCGCCATCCTCGAGCATCTATAATAATATTTCATGACGTCTGTTACCATTTTTTGATGTTGCGAACATTGAATATAATACGACATAGATCATCAACGGCATTGCTAGATCTCTTAATGAGGTGCATAGAGGGTGATACGAAACATGACATGGTAGCACGGCGCTATTCGAAACGACATAACGTGGAGAGCATGTAGAAGACGACAAGAATAACCGGACCCTTACTTACTGCGGTGTTAGTCGCGAAACATTTGTCCTCTGAATTGAATCACCAGTTGAATCAGTTCCATTCCTGGAAGGTCGAGGGGTTGCAACGGCAGCTGAGTCAACCCCAACTTAACCAAATCGTAATGATAGTAGGACCACCACCAAGTCAATCAACACATGGATATTCTTGTGCTTTCCAAGCACAGATAAAATGCCTGGTTCTGGGGATAAGATGCGGCCATCTTTATTTTAAAAATCCCGAAACTGCTGGACACGGATATTCAGTCAGCCGCGGAACTTTCAAATCGTTCCGTTACCTCGAGCCTTTCAATGATCTTTCCCTCTTCTTGAAGAAATATTCAAACCAACAGACTCGCATTTTCCAACTCGATATACTTCAAAGTCATGAATCCGACATGCTTCAAACTTATCACACAAAAATTTCTCCATCCAATCCCAAGTCTACTTGGACAACTGTTCGAGGTCTCTCCAATCTGTGCTGCTTTTTTGACTCATTGATCGAGGTGCAATCAGATCCTCCTTTTGGTCTTGGCCTTCGTATGTTACGAAACCTTCAAGAAAGTTCTACGATTACAATTTGGAGATGACCTACTTGATTCCGAATGCCTCAGTGTTATGGGCAGTCAAATCAGCCTCCTGAGCGGTTTTTGGGCCAATTATACTTCGTCCGTACTAACTCCATTATCTTCAAAATCAGTGACTCAACTTACGAGGCCTTGACTACTTAGCGTGTCCTACATCCTCTCACACCGCCTCTTACAAAATCTTTTACTCTCCAATTAGAATCTAAATGTCAGGCGTTATCGACTCCTTGATGATCACGTGTCGTGCTGATGGTAGCTCCGAGTCCTAAACCTCCTAACCTACCGTGGTTTTCCAAATTCACAAACGGGAGGTGCCCGACTTTAATATCCCCTATCCCCTGCCAAAAACTGCGGTCCAGTACCAAACATCGCTTCCCAAGATTCCTTCAATCCCTTCTGCGTAAGATGGGAATATCCTCGCTCGATCCGCTCTATTCAAAGCGTGTGGATATCGATATTTATGTTGACCTTAGCGAGAAGAAGTACGAGACTCTCAAAGCTGGATGCGAAAGCACTCTACGGGTCATGCGTGTCGAATTGATCAAACAAGCCCGAATGTCAGCACATGAATACCTCGTAGCGCATGTGCTCCCAACAGATGGAAAAATATATTACGTCTTGTTTGAGTGCACCAGTGGCGACCGCATGCGTCCCAACAACCGCAAATCACGGTCAGAAACTATGTTCCCTGGGCCTCACTCACTAATCACTCCTTTCTAGGTTTGCATCAGCTCCACTTGACGAACCTGCTCTGCCCATATGTAGCTGCTGCCTCCCTCTCTAGAGACCGCCATGCGGTCAACCAGGTCCTAGTTATACAAAAGCCCAGAAAATCCGCTGATGACAAAACCATCCTTTTGCTCGACCTCCCTGATAACGGGCCTGGTGCTGTGTACCTCCACCATCTGGCGATATATGCGAAGTGCCTCCACACCTATGAAGATTCTTACAGTCTTTCGAATTTAATTGTCACTGGTTCGTCGATATGTTGGTGGCCCTTATCAAAGAGCACTCTGGCTGCCAGGCGACGCTGGACAAATCACGAGCCGGAAAATGGTTGGGGATCCCAGTGATTAGGCGCCCGAAGAATAAAGTCGAAGTCACTTCCACTCTGGTGCATTTGCAGGGAGATGCAGGTGATTTCATCCAGAAGGTAAGATATGCTTTTGCAACATTATAATTTTTAGGTTTGCTAAAATGCTTTGCAGGTTAACCAAAGCCGTGAGGCGGCGCAACGGGTTTTGAACAGGAGAATCAGAGAAGCGAATGAGAGGTTTGATCAGAGGTTGGGGGAATTGAACCGAAAGTTGACGGAATCAGATCAGAGGGCGAAGGAAGCAGATCAGAGATCAAGGGAGGCAGATCGGAGGGTGAGGAAGGCGGATCAGAGGGTGAGGGAAGCGGATCAGAGGGTGAGGGAAGCGGATCAGAGGGTGAGGGCGAGGGCGAGGGAGGCGGATCAGAGGTTGAGGGAAGAGAGGGTGTGGTTCCTGTTGGTGTTCATCATGTTGCTTATGATATTCTATCTTCCTCGCGATTAGGATTTAGTGCGCCTAACTATTTTATTCTTATTTCTGCACAACACCATCAATAATCCATTGTTAAAGTTTGGACATATCACAATTGTGATATACTGATCAAGCATTATATTCGCAAGAGAACTTATAACTACACGTACAATACAACAGGGGCTACACCTTCCAGAGATCCACAAGGACGACCAAGAGCAAGAAAGAGAGAGAGATGAGCAGGAGACAAGGGATAAAATCAAAAAATCTAACGAAAGGAAACGAAGGCAGTGGTTATATGCAATAAGTAACAAATGCATCAGAAGTTTTTAAAATAGAAGTTAGTCCAATCCTTCAATGAGTGCTCAGCGTTCAGCTCATATCCTCCCATGCAGGTCTCGGCGCCCCGATCGACAGCTTCCCCAACTGCTTCCTCTGCTTCAAATTCTTCACTTCCGTATTGATCAAATCCCTCAACCGCTCCAAATCCACACTTCGCTCCGCCCTCGAGCCCATGAGCACGTTCCGCCAAATGCCCGCAGCAGCGACGGAGTTGTCGATCGGGAGCTGGAGAGGCCTGTGGAGGCGCACCATCTTCTGCACGAGGTGGTCAGGACTGGGATACATGGTGTTTGGCCAGGCAACTCGGATAGCGAACCACCATCCTAGAGGCTGAAAGAAGACATAACGTGTCAGTTTAGGATAGAATTGAGGAAAGACGGAAAACGTACTCGGCCATCGGGCAATGTCCGTTCGGGATACGAGTCGTATGTTGTCAAACCGCCGTCTGGAAGGGAGAACCTAGAGTAACAACACAATCAGAAACCATGGAAAAACGATGAAGTATACAAAACGAGTCCAACAGACCTATGAACTACCCAATGATTAGGATCCGATCTATGCTTTGCAAGCACCACAATAAGTCTCGGCATCCCCTCAAGCCCAAACGGCGCCCACAAATCCCTCAACATCGTACATGCGTCACCATGTCTCCCATTAAACACTGCATTGCTAATCGCATCCGCCAAATTGGGGGGTACGAACAGTCGATCCACTACTCCTTGCGGGCTATCTGTCAATCGCGCTCGGACGTACCGCTTGTACGCTTGGGTGGACCAGATACTCAGTGCAACCTCATCCACCTGCTGCCCGCGCGTCGTGCTGTTTAACGCTTGCTCAAGCTCCGTTACAGGCCAGATGATCGCCCATTTGAGTAAACTTCCATGGATACGCTGCCATGGCGCCAACTGCTGAGGCTCTGAGCTGTAGTCGACGGAATTCCAAGGGCCTTGAGGACGCACGGCCATCTCCTGTCGAGCTTCGTCGGGAAGATCAGGCAGAGGCGGCGACGACGACCGGTCGCCATCGCCCTCCTGATATGTATCACCATTGATATCTGGGATAGTAGGCAAGCGAGAACGAGGGATCTCATCATCGTAGATATCATCCTGATCATCATGGTGCGCCACCTCCCAAGTCTTATGTGACAACCCTGACTGGCTCCCATCATGTTTCTTCTGCCGAAGCTTGTACAGCTCTTCTTCAAGCACCTGATGTCCACCCGAATCGTCTCGTCCATTCTCTGAAATTTCGTACACACTGCGTGGAAGAGACCGTGTTTCTGCGTCCGTGTGTGGGTGGCGAGGTCGTTCAGTATTCTCGGACCTGTCGTCAAAGTCTCGCACATTGCCATCTTCGTCTAGGATCGTCTCCATCTCGGGTGCTTGGTACATCGAGTCGGCCATAGTGCCAGTAGGTTGTGTTTGGATATTCACGGTTTGTGTCATAGGTGTGCGAGAGGATTCATCAGGTTCATAGGCGAAGCGCGATCCTTCGGGATTAAAAGATCGATCCGGAATCTTGAGGCCCTCGATCTTGGGTCCGAGGCTCTCAATTCGTTGTTGCATTAGAACGATTTCGCGCTTGAGATCGGACGCCCATTGAGGTGGATCCTGATGGTTAAGTTAGCCAGAGTGTATTAAAACCAGTGCAAACTCTAACCTCATTCCCATATTCAGCACGCATATGCACACTGGGATCATGATCATGATACGATTTCCTATATTGTTTGATGGACTAGAATATTATCAACATCATTTCTGAACAACTGAAAAAATCTGATTCAATACACACCTCATGGTCGTACTTCATCCCCAGCTTCTTAATCCTTTGCCTAACTGCCTTCCTCAGCGCCTTCTTGATGAAATCATGTTCATTAGGATCATTTTCCTTGTGCAAGAGCACACAAAGCTCCATGTCATGGAAATGGCTCGTGGTATCTGGCTCCAGGGGCGCTTCGTAAAGCGACGTCCGAGGCGTCCTTCCAAGAGCATCGTTAACCATCCGTAGCTCTTCTGCGTCTAAACCTTCAGGCGAATGAGGCCGACTTGGTGTGGGTGTGATATCCCTATCTCTCGTGCGAGATGCCTTCGACCCCACGGCAGAGGGTTGTTTGACTCCAGAAGCACCCGATACCGCTGACCGTGCCTTCTCGGAATTTAATCCACCTTCCAATTTCGATAATGCGCGGCTCTCGCGAGAAGCTAACTTGGATGGGGATTTCGAAGGTGATTTCGAGACGATAGAAGGTTCTTTCTCTGGCGCAGGAGGGATAACGATAGAGCGTCCTCTTGCGGCAGCGTTGATGAGATCTTCAGTGGTTGGTGCATGTCGGTAAGGTGAAAACGGACGGTTTTGATGGTTGCCGCCGCCTGACATAACGGAGCCCGGTGGAGGGGACCGACCTGCCGAAAGGATCAACGAAGCTCAAAATTTTTCGAAGATTCAAAAAAACCCACTTCCGTTAACATATGGAGGTTTCGCGGCAAATAACTCGACTCTCTGCTGCGAGGGGGATTCTGAGGGTGAGATAGAAGCTGCCTTGGACCGTGCACGTGATTTAGCTGTAGGAGAGCTGGGCCCATCGAAGTGGGTCCCATTATCACCCATCCTGCTCTCTGGAAGGGGTGGATATACAGTGCCTTTGGTTAACTTTGATCGTCCGGAGAATGGGGACCAGGGACGCTGATCTGCCGGGGGGCCTCTGCTTTGCGCCCGAGATGGGGGTTTGGGAGACTGGATAGGGACATAAAAAGGTGAATAATAAGGTTAACGGACACCAGGTTCTCACGCACGGTTGCTATATCGCGTTCAGAAGACTTGGATGGAGCCTCAACATCAATATTTATGGATGTTTTGGGACTTCCCCCGTTGGGTGACGTCAACAAACCAGCGGGATATGCAGATAGCCCGCCTTCAGTCAGTCCTGTTCCGTTCCCATGTGCCAAGTTCTCTCCATTTGCTTCTTGGTCGATAATGTTCCTCCAGACGGGCTAAAAGGGCGCAGTCAGAACATATCGAGGATCAAAGATAACAACGAACATTCCAGGATGTGCGCGCATAGGGGTTGTTTGAAGCCGGCGGAGGTAGATCATCCGTCGGCAGGGGTCCGAAATTCCCGAACGAAGGTCCAGAATCATAGGAAGCATACTTGGGACCAGGAGGGTCATTAGGACCAGGTTCGTGCTGAAAACATTGTTAGCAAAGACTAAAAGGACAGTCCAAGAGATTACAAACCATCATTCCATCTCCCATTTCCGACCTTACACCCTCCTGAACATTCGAATCCGCATCATCGTCGTAAATATTGTCGTGGCGGCCATTACTTTTCAGCTCCTCCCCGTTCCTAAATAGTGGGGTCCCGCCTGCAGCGCCGAGGATTGTATCGCTCACTTTGCTCCTTGGAGCCGGGGAATAAATCTGCGGCGAACGTGTGCCATTGCGAACGGATTCGGCTCGCTTCACATAGTCGTCTGGATCCGCCACAGAGCGCGGGGGTGTGTTGTCGGGCTCTTCTCCTTCCTTCGCCATGCCTTCCAAGAACATTCGAACTAAGGAACTTGTTAGCTGAGTGTTATGGCCCCGCAGGAGCAGCTGCACCTTTCTCGTTTGTGCCTGTTAGGACAATCAGCGACCAATACGTTGAGCGGCGTCGTTTGGAACACACCTGGTGTTGAAGAACGGAGGAGAATTCGTGAAAAGACCCCTTGGTCGTTTGGAACTTCCATAGAAGCCATGTTTTGTTATGTTGTGGAGTAATTGGTGGGTATCGCGGTAGGTTTGGCAAGTTGTCGTAGTGTCGTTAAAGAGTGCGGAAAGAGGTTATGAGGAAATAGCGAGATAGGTGTGCGGTATTTAGACGAATTAACAAAAGGGTTATCGCAAGAACGGGTAAACTTAAACGACAATCTCCCCGAGCACAATAATTCGAACAGTGCACAAACACATACAAACCATATCAAAGCAACCGTCTCCGAAATAAACAATGACGAAAAGAATAGCGTTGCCCTCTTCTCTTTACCAAACAAAACGAGGCCGTACCCCGCATTTAGAAAATCTTTTTCCTCAAAGCGGCCATGATCGGGTTGAGACATTCATTGTTGTATGATCGGACGAACGGAAGCAAATATTAAGCGCCAACCGTGGTGCATAGCGAATGGTAGGCTGCTTACTAGATATCGCCCATAGACAAAAGGATAGCGAAAAAGAGGAGCATGGGAAGAAGTGGAACCACACCGGGAAAGAGCAAGGGACAAGGCCCGAATCAAGTCGGTGAACGCAAAGTGAACGACGCCAGGGCATCAGAAGGAAATTGCTCTATATCAGGGCATAATGGGAAGCCTTCTTATAGTCACGCGCACGAAATGCAGTGCAATCAGCAGCTGAAAATCCTATAACACTACTAAAGTGCCGCACCATATGCACCTTACCTTTCAAGGTGGTTCGAAATCTCCATACTACATCAAACGCCATTGACAAGTCACCCGATTTGCTTCTGAAGGCTGATTCACCGCAGGCACACCAGGACAGCCCAATTTTCCTGGGTTTGCGCCTCTTTGGGGTGGGCACCTAATTGGGTTTTTCACATTGGGAGGGCGGACAGGGCGGGCACGCGCAAGGGGCAAAAGCGTATTTTTACAGAGGCATACGACATTACATAAAATGTTACATTGGTTTTTCAGAGTTGCATAAATAATAAGCAACCTCAAATGCAAAGCAAGGGATTGAGTGCCATCACTACCGTTTTCCTCGATAAAGTGTTAACGAAATATCTGAACGGTGGAACATACCTTGACCAAAGTAATATGCATGGGCAGCAGTAATGAAGGCAGAAGCTGTGTAGCGTAAAAAATTCTAGTCTCTTGTTTCAGCAAGAAGAGAAAACATCTTACGGATGGAGTCGCTGCATGTCGGATCATCCCCACCAACGCACTTCTTGACATTGGCTGGGGATGCTGAGAAAGAAAAGAGATTAGAATCTCGGGGAATATTTCCCAAAATGTCTATCGACATACCAGGTTCTTTAAAATTCCAGTACTCGGTGGCACTGCGCCCAATATCCAAAGTCAACGGGTGTTTAACAAGGTGACATAATAATAATAATAATAATAATAAAAAAGAGAGACATACAAATGACGATAACCGAGAGCCTTGAACAAGATGGTAGGAACACCGTCTACGTATCCAACGATTTTATCAGCCCAGCCCAAACTAGAGAGTCTGGCTTCTCAAATACGTACCAGATGTATGCACGGCTCGGAAGATATTGGCGACTCCGATCCTGTTCTCGACTAGAGAGGCAAAGGCGGCATTGCCCGTTCTTGGCTGGCCTTCAGAGAAGATATGAGCTTCGGGAAATTTTGGCATCAGAGAAATCAACTCACCAAATGTAAAGAGTTTGAGTGGTTTGTTCGGGAACGTTTCCTTGAGTGCGAGGGCAGCTAAAGATGCGACTGCACCACCAAGGGAATGGCCGGTCACGACGAGGTTGTAGGACGGATAGGCAGCAACTTGAGCCTTGACGGCATCTATAACGGTCTTACCGACCACGTTATATCCATACAAGAAGCCTTTGTGAACGTAGGCGTCGCCAACATCCGTCACTCCTGTTGCTTTCAGAGGTCTCATAGTAAACATACTATCTGCATCCCCAAAATCAACCCCGACCAATCAGAAAAAATTGCCCCGTTTTTCTTACCAGCGAAAGCGTCCGCAAGTTGAGCAGTTCCCCGAAAAGCAAGAACAATCTCTTTCCTCTTATCATCCCGAACGACGAATCCCTGTGTACCAGAAATGTCGAACTAACAACTCGCATTAGTAGGCTCTGCCTAACCAGCAAGGGAGAGAACGTACCTGCTTCACAAGGGTGTTCCCTAGCGGAGAAGGGCATATCCACTTATACACAGCTGATGAGTATTTCGTGTATAACACCAAAGCATCGTAAGTCGATTGGTCAATCCCATCTGCGCGACTCTCCAATAAAGGTGTAGCCAAACCGGGCAACGAGAACGCCAACAGGCAAGCAACGGCAGTGGACAGGAAGCGCATATTTTAGTATGAGGAGGTTTTTGGGATGAGGTTCAAGTCCTCGAGAGTCGATACGGGTTTATAAGAGTGTCTGACAACAATCCTTATGATCGAAAATTCCACAAATCTTGGAGAAAACGTGTCGATGACTCGACCTGGGTGTCGACAGCCTTGTAAGTTATATTCCTCTCTTTCGACGGCATTCCGGATTGTGAAATAAGGTGCAATTGTGTGCTGGGCACACTACTAGTACCTCCTGTTGTATTTGAGTTGGGAACCTGCAAGAGTTAGCTATCATCTGAACTGGAAGACGAACGTGAAATGGAAAGTCTCATGAGACCAGTGAGACTTTGTGAGCCCGATACTTCGTAAGACTTCGTACTTGATCAGCGAGACTTGAAGAAAATTGGCGCACCCGGCCATTTAAGTTTCATGCGATCTAGGACCGTTTAGGATTAATATTATGGATCACGTCACGATAAAAACCCCAGCCCTAATTGATAGTTCAAACCTCGGGGGGTTGACGCACTCTCTGTCACAATTATAGGGTGGGCCTGCCATGAGGAGGAAGTTAGTTGGGTGCGTTGGTCCAAGATTTTTCCATCGACATTTTTAATTCTGCAGCCACCGCCAAACGTCCCGCTCAATCGATATAATGTCCAGCACTAAATTTACAATGTACTATACAATGATAACAAAAAAAGGACACAACTATACAGTAGGTAAAGTTAGTATAAGTAAGTATCCCAACTTGTGCTCCAAGTCCTCGACCACACCAATTAGTAACTCCCCCGGTTCAAGTATCAATCGTCCACAGCTTGGGTAATTATGAGTGCAACTTAGTCCTTCCGCCACTCCCATCGTGTATTAGTCCAAAACACATTCTTAAGTAGTGAAGCACGTCCGCGATATCCGGGGTTGGTCGTTTTCTCATTGCAGGAGCGTGAGTTTATTACAGGGCAAGCAGGAATAACACGGGCAGGAGCCCAGATACCAGCGCCGCAAGCATCGTTGACGAAGGCATCAAGCTAACCGCACCTGAGCAAACCATCAGCAAACGGATTGGAGAGAAGAAAATCTCGTACTATTCCCGTTGGTAGTCGTGGGAGTCGAGCTTGCGCCTACATCAAGCGTCACAGTAGAGGTAATGGACAAGGAAGGCGTAAGTACAGGAGCACTCGTTGCCGATGTTGAGCCCGCACCTGATCCTCCTGCGAGGCTGGACAGTGCAGCAAACCCGATTGAGGGAGGAGTTGCGCGGAACACGGAGTAGACATTTTTCTGAATACCAAAAGGGAAGTGAGTATTGAGCCTTGAGAGAGAAGGGGAAGAGAGAAAACGCACCAGGAAAGTATCACCCACTACCCAACTTGGGTTACCACTTCCACTGGGGATATTCGTGCCCATGTTAAGATCGAAGATGGCACCCAAGCACTGCGAGCTACCCCTGGACACCTGCCCGAGGTTCATATCCTGAGAGTTGATAGGCCAAGACTTCCCACCAAAGGAGAGGGAGATGGTCACTGTCGTGCTGCATGCTAAATAATCGGTCATGTGTAAGTCAATGGGGCCATGGCAAGTTGGAAGGGAGACAGAAAGAAATAAAAGGAACGCACGGAACTCGAAGAACCCTTGTGAGTCTTGGGATGCCGCCGAGCCTGGTACGGCGGCCCAAATCGCTGCAACGTCAGCTGTGGGTCCGCCAATGAGCGTTGTGCCAGTGTCGATAGCAGACAGGGCTGTGGTTCCAGTGGTAATACCTATCGACGTTCCGCCGACCGAGACACCTGGTAGCAAGCAGCGAGAATATGTCAGTTGTCAGTAAGCTAGCTATCAATAAAAAATAATGTAAACCCCAACTCACTTGACAGCGACAACAGCCAAAACGAGGGCGTCGAACCTGGCATGTTGATAAACTCAATGTCGCCGGTAAATAGTGACGAATTGGTGCCTCCAAGAGTAAACATGCCGCCCGCCACCTCTGTCTGTCTTGCGTCTGTGGACCTAGAAAGCCAGAAGCTCATCTCGGGAGACGAAAGTTGATTATTGTTGACCAGCGTCTCCCAAAGGGGCGTCGCTCCAGACGAGGCGATAGTGGCGAACGCAAGGCCAAGGATTCCTGAAAGGCTGCCTTCGAGAAGATTGCTCGTCACCTGATTAACGGATACTGGGAAATGAATGAGGAACAAGAAAAAATATTGCTATCCATAGCACACGTACGGAAGACTTGAGAAGATACGTTAAATCCGCCCATTGACACAGTATCTGCGATGGTAACGCCTATCACTGCGCCGGAGCCGTAGGTGATCTTTACGTCTTGTCCAAGAGGTATGTTGCCTTGTTGCCCTGCTCCCCGGAACGAGGTGGACTGAAAACTCTGGTAGGGGGGAGTGGACGTCGGACAACTCCGACATTGAGTACCGGCGAGCCAAAGATCTGAGGAACCAGTGTCGAGAACGACATTGAAGGTTTGAGGCCTGTTTGGAAGGCAAGATGCACATGAATAAATGTTTGTATTTCCTTCTTTAGCACAATGGAAGCAATTTGAAAATTGTCAAGTATTGAGTGGCCTCATTGGGAATGCAATCTCCACAAAGGAAATTTCCGGGAAAAATGGGATGTAGCGAGTAAAGGATTTTCCAGTACGCAGCAAGACTGCTTCACGATTACAAAGAGGATCAAAAGCAAGACTTACGGTGTCCCCACTGTTATTGTTCCAAGGTAACTCGTATCTTGGTTCTATTCGCCTAATTGTCAGCAATAGACAAGGAATGCGTTGAGGGCGAGAATGACCTGGTTGATGATAGGTACGCCAGCGGAGGCAGCTCTTCTACCTTGCGGGGCACGACGAACGGGTACTGTCCCAAAACCATACTTGCTCCTGAGTTTGTTTGCTTCATCTGTAGGACTGAAGGCTCGAGCAACGTTGGACCGACGGGTGAGGGGGATATGTATTGGCTCGGCCTGGGCCAGAGAGAGACCAAGAAAGATAAGGAAGGGGAGAGTTAAAGCTAAGGGGGCCATTGGAGGCGAAATGAGAAGAGAAAGGTACAGTATAAGTAAGGAATGGTGGGTGTTCGTGGCTCTGCCCGAAGTGAAGATGAACCGATTGGTTACTCGTACTGCCGGTCACATCAATGGTTTTGACCTGTTTGCTGAACCGAATTACTTATGGCAGGCCCTTTCCGCAGCACAAAGGCAGTGTAGAATTTACTCTTGGATTCCTATATTTAGTTTCCACGACTTTTCCTTGGTGACTGCTTGTCCTTCTTAAGGCATACAATGCGACCCAATGGCAAGCAATTACAGTGGGCGGCCCTGACAGGGTCATACCGTAAGTAATTCCACCATGACCAAATGTTGCTCTCCTTCAAGCTCTATTTTCACTTGTCATCACCAGCTGGCAGCTAACTGGCAGCTGGCCCAGTAAATCACAAGGCTTGGACGCCCTTGTGTTATTAATTATAACGTTAAAAACGCGTGATTTACACGCTATTGATGTCACGCTATTCAAATTGTCCAAGATCTACAAGGTTTTTGGGGTTTTTGTAGGGAAAAAAGAAAATCATATTTTAGACTGTGTAAGGAATATCTGTACCAAAATTTGAGCTGATTGAAAGTGATCTAACTTCACAAAAGCGTTCGCAAGTTTTTGGGCCATGGTGATCTCCACTCCTTGACATGCTTGACACACAGCAATCCCTGGCTAAATTTAGCCTGTGAGAAAGTAAACTGCTGCGACATTTTTTAAGTTTTGATTATTTCCTCCCTCAATTTTTTGGTACATGAGTGCAATGCCGGGCAGTATTACATCCAGATATAATGTATATCGAAATGAAAGATTTGGGAATATTTGGAAAAGTTCCAGGGACAGTATGTGGCCATCATTAGCAAGAAGCATCCAAATACGACATTATTGGGGCTGACGAGGGCAGTTCCTCTTGTAAAATCTTTTTATTTAAACTAGCATTAGTTGGACCATGTATGAATTCATGTGCAGAATGTCTAGGGATTCGGAAAATATTTGAGGTCAGGAAGTCAAGTGTATCAAGGACTGACAGTGTGTCAAGACTCAAGGACCGTTACACTGTCGTGGTAAAAAAAAACCCAGCCGTACTACCTGCTGTACCGGTTATGCGATAAACCCGCCACAATCCCCGTTCTGATATTGTTGTTAATAACCATCCTTCGGGCCTCTAGTTTAAAGCCCTGCTTTGGGTCACTATATTCAACTTGTTGGGCGCTTATTGGGATCTGCTCTTTCAGTGACCCGAAATTTCTCCTCCACCTATTCTCAAACTGGACAACCATATACATATGTGTGCAGAGTCCTGCTCTTTCCGATGTGTAGGTACCGTCTTATAGTTGTGCCTCACGTCCACCACCAGTTTAAGCTTGACGGTTCCTGTCCGTATGTCGGCCCGCAGCGTGCTGGCACAAGGGGACAAGGAGGTCAAAGTGGGACATTCACGAGTCCAAGGAGCGTAGGCGAAAAACCCCATATACTATGTAAGACAGTGCACGGACGACGCTACTTACTAAGGATTGAATTTCTAGCTGCGGACTAGAAGGGATTTGAATCCCGTTCCGCAGCAACATGTATCTTGTCGTTCTCAAAACCGCTGACTTTCTCAAATAATGAGGTGTGCTAGTTCAATTGTTAGGAGCTTTGCGTTGGAGCTGTCAAGATCTGTTTTCTGGACTCAGTGATAATAACATCATGGTATATATCTTATAAGCGCCCGTAGGACTAAAGCATGATGATAACGTTCTTACCAACATAAAAATCTTCAATCCTTGAAAGGAATCCTTTATGATACATCATTTATCGTGATTAAATTTCCCCGGAGCAAACCTTCTCAACCCAATCAACATCACTCTTAACCATCGTCAAGTTTTGATACCCTTCGTTAGTGACGACGATGACGTCCTCGATTCTGACCCCTCCGACTAGTTCGTATCTCTTCAGGACATCGTGATTGATATGCTTGGATTCCCGGATTGCGGCGAGGAGGTGAGGGGAGAAGTAAATCCCCGGCTCGACGGTCTGTAGGGCAATACAATCAAATAATTGACGACTTCATGGTGCTTCTGTTACTCACCACTACCATTCCAGCCTCCAAGGGCAACCTCAACCTCAAATGGGTATAAAAACTTTCATGCCCAAGTGTTATTCCCCCAATCGTAGGGTTGACACCGGGTTTACTCGCACTCGGAACATCATGCACGTCCATCCCCAAGGAGTGTCCGACTCCATGAGGGAAGAACGCAGCAGAGTCGCCTGAAGCTAAAATAGCTTCTTCCGAATTCCATGAACCCGAGCCAGGGGAGTCGGGGGACTTGAAAATACCAAGTTTCTGAAACCCTTTGACTAATGTGCGGTGACAGATGAGTTGGACGGCGTCCCAGTGGAGACCAGCTTTTATTATATCGAAGGATTGCTAGAGAGGCAATTCGCAAGAGCACGGTTAGCCGAGGAACTTGCAAGGACCGGAGAAAGCGCACACCTTCTGCATCTCGAGCACAAGCTCATAGATCGCCCGAGCCTCTGGGGTGAACTTTCCTCCATTACCCACAGGCATCGTTCGAGTAATATCAGAGGCGTAGCATTCCCATTCACAGCCAGCGTCGATAAGGAGAACTTGTGGGTTGAACTCCTTTGCTTTTCCATGAGTGAAGTCGTTCTTGTTCTGGTGGTCGTGTGGCTTGACAGGGCCCCATGCGAATTCCCGGTCATTGCAACAATAGTGCAGCGTCGACGCACGAGTCGAAGCTGCAACGATGGGTAAATACGCTTGATGTACGGAACTAAGGTTAGACGAATACAATAAGTTTACAGGATCGTTTGAAGGAATTCAAAGATGATACCCACCCTTCCCTTCTGCATGATGCCACAAATATAGCCTCAGCCTCGGCTTCTTTCTCGATCAACCACTCTCCGGGGAGCAGAGGTCTATCGACTCCAGCTCCAGCCCCGGCTTCGATCTTGCCCTTGACGGCCTTGCCCAGAACACGCATGACGACTTCGTGCGCACGAGAGCTAATTTCGTTCGCTTTCTTGATGGCAGCAATTTCATCAGCGTCTTTGACCAATCGAGCGTGGTGTAGCGCTGAGAGGAGGTACGCATCGGTGACTGCACCATCTGCAGAGAGAACTTGCTGAGGGTATTCTGCCGGGATGATGGGGAAGAGCGGCGAGTTCCTGGGTAAAGTGTGGAATAAAGCGCCTGGGAGCCCCTTGAGTAGAGTATCTATCGCAGCTGGAATTGCCGCCAGGTGATCCACAGATGTTACATCATGCGTTTGTTTGGCAGTTTCGAGGGACGGTGGTGGGACAGACCACATCATGTCTGCCAATTCTGCCTTTGGGATGAAGAGATCAATTGAGGGGTTGATTGATAGCGATGTTCCGGGCTGATATGCTGCCAGAAGGAAGGAAGCTGGGACAGTACATCCTGTTAGATAGTAAAAGTTGGATTCTTGGCGGAATACGAGTTCGCGGTCGGTGTCGTTTCGAAAATGAACTGCCTCGCCTGCTAGCAAGAGAACTTGGGGCTACTGAACCAGTTAGATTCCATTTTGTGCACACCACTCAGAGCTTGCCTTTGTGCGCTCGGCCTCTGGAAGCGAGGTTACAAGGTGCTCGAAAGTCTTGACAACGTGTTTCTGGGCTGTGAAACAAGGTAAGTTGAGAGCATTTTAAACACGTAAAATGAAGTTATTGACCAGGGTAAAGCATGACAAGTTCTGGTTGTCCGAGAGATCTGGAGGAGATGATGACGTTGAATCTGCCGTGTTGCCGACGTGAAATACTTATTAATTATTTCTTGGCCACTCTTGACTTGTCCCAATCCTTCAGGAATAACTCTATTACAGCCTTGTGCATAATCGTCTGGCTCTCGAGGATATTTTCCGTATTCTTTATTTTGAAGTGACTGCGTTTGCCAAGGGTCGAAGCATGACGCGATTTGGATGCGATGCAACCCCCTTCGTCACAACTCCACTTCATCTGATTCTCCCACCGGGCGTCATGCACTACAGTTGATCTATCGGGCCTTTGGTGTCTCCCCCACGGACATATTTACACGTGCATATCACATTCACATGCGAATTCGCGAACTCAAGGATGGAAAAAAAATACGATAACGCCATTATGGAGTCGACAGTCGTGCACTGATAGAAGTCAGCGAATCTTCTTGAATCGCGTGGTATCACAGCTAAATACTGATTACCCATGCGAGGTTTACTTGGACATTACTACACTTGAACGACGATGCTACGCGTCTTTCAGCATATTGTTGTGCTTTTGGTGGTTTCTGTATGCTGCAGCTCCCAGGATCTCAGGGGACTGGCTCACAGTCCAGACTTCAACGTGTCTATCATCTTGCCCGGCGAACCGAGCTATACGAGTGTTACTCAACCTTGTACGTATATCCATGCCTCCTTTTGGGTGTTTTCTGCAACTGAAGTTTCAACAAGTCAATCTGCGGTTTGATTTCGAGCCAGCGGCTGTTGCATTCCCAACCACTATTGAAGAAGTCTCTGACGTTGTCAGGCTTGGTGACAAGATTAACCACCAAGTCGTCGCTCGCAGCGGAGGGGTATGCAATTCTAACCACACACCAAAGCTCTTTCGTGATGCCCTATTTTTTGAAAAGACGGGGTAATTGTCGTCGACCTTCGAAACTTCCAGAAAATCACCGTCGACGACAAGTCGGGCAAGGCGGTCATTGAAACAGGAAATAGGCTCGGAGATATAGTGACCGCGCTGACGGTGCATGGAAGAGCGATGCCACATGGGACGTGCCCATATGTGGGGATTGGAGGTCATGCATGTTCGTCATGAACTTGATTCTTCTCTCTCGGTAATGACATTTGCTTCTCCCGATTTAGCCTATGGCGGATTTGGATTTACCTCTCGTCTTTGGGGGCTTGCTCTTGATGCCATAACCTCTATCGACGTCGTTCTGGCCAATGGCACAATCACGACCACATCCAAGAGATTGAACCCCGACCTCTTCTGGGTATGTACGTCAGAATTTCTCAAGGTTGTTATTTTAATTCTTCTGACATGTGTCTTGACCTCACCTCTCACAAATCCGACCCGAACACAACCCATAAATTTTAAAATTACCCAACACCAACATGCTATCATTAGGCCATGTATGGGGCCGGTGGCTCCTTTGGCATCGCCACCTCCATCACTGTGCAAACCTTCGCCGCACCCCCAACCGCCACCATCTTTTCTTACAACTGGCATTTCACTGCCTCCGCAGCCGCTCAAGCCCTCGGCGCCTTCCAATCCTTTGTCCTCTCTGCGAACCTTCCACCCGAATTCGGCGCCGAGGTTCGTCTTTACGCGCGGTGATGTCCAGGGCAATGTCAGTATGGGCCTCGCCGGCGGATGGTGTGCGCCCTTCGAGCAGCTCAATGCTACGCTGCAGCCGTTCTTTGATCAGATGCCTCCCCCTCAGGCGGTGAGCTTTGATACCGGTGATTACTTGCATAGCGCGGTTAATCTTGCTGGGGGGTCTTTGGACACGATGAATGCACCGGACGGGACGGACACGTTTTATGCGAAGTCGTTGATGACGCCTGAGAAGCAACCGATGAGCGACAAGGCGTTATTAGGCTTCATGAATTCGCTCGCGAATGAGGGATTTACGACGCCTGTGGTAAGTTGCTCTACCCTTCCTCTTTATTCGCGTTATTAATGTGGCAACAGGGTTGGTTCATCCAAGTCGAGCTCTTTGGTGGTCGACATTCTGCAATTAACGCGGTTAAAGCACAAGATACATCTTTTGCGCGTCGTGATTCACTCTTCACAATCCAATTCTACGCGTCCTCTCCAGGGAATAAACCACCGGATCCCGATGCCGGGTTTACATTCCTTGATGGTGAGCGTCATTTATTTCAAATGACAAATGGAGACTCATTCATACTTCCCATATGAAGACACAGTGAATGCTATCGTGAACAACAGTCCGCCCAACTGGGACTATGGGTACGAGATTCATTTTACACTTTTCACTCCTTTTGTACCCTAACTCTCCTTTTTTTCCTCCAGTGCATACACAAACTATGTTGATGATAGGCTGGTCGATTGTGCGCAGTATTCTTCCTCGTTTATGAGGCATCTAGTACTCATCTCTTGCATTTTTAAGGGCAAAAAAGGTACTACGGTGAAAACTACTTGCGCCTCCGCCACTTGAAGGACCTTTATGATCCTCGGGGAACGCTTTCATTCCCCACGGGTATCGAAAACTGAGCTGTTATTAGCAATAAAGATGGTTGTTTGTGCCCTTTATCCGAGTTTGAAGAATTTTTGAGATTCTCGAGGTTGGTTGACTTAGTCAAAACCCAGCAAATTTGAATTTTAGGGAACCTTGCTACCCGCTATCTTCTCTACTACATCCAAATTCAGGTGGGCTGCGACATTTGAAGCACGACGCTCTGGCATCCCGACAGAGTGTAATCTCCGCTGGTTGCCGCGGGGGAAAACACAACGTCATTTCGTCCATCCGCCGTTGTGTTGGCGCACAATGCCCACTGGTCTGAATGTCCGCTAACAGAGAGCACAGGTGGACCGATGAATGGACCGAAAAGGCCAACAGGATTCGGCTTTTATTGTTTCGAATTTCAAGTTCAGTCTCGTCGTTTGCTATCTACACAAAGTGGCGCTGACCTTGGCACAATATCCGGCGTAGGCTGGGAGTGTAGAGAACAAGGCGAAGACTTAGGCGCTTCCGACGTTTGGCGCAAGCGCAATTGGTGAGCCTTCGTTTTGGAAACTGTCTGGCCTCATAAACGCTCCGGAGAGTGAGTAGGTGTGTGATTCTCGTGAAATGCTTGTGGTCTACAATGTATGGAAACTGACGTCCATGTCACTCAGACCTTTGTTGGAAAGATATAGTGCTAACCGATAAAATGAAGTAACTTGGGGCCCCAGCACGTGCTGTGAATTCCAAAGCTCCAATCTGGATGGACCTACCGCCGTTCGGGGTAAGGACCGCCTGGAGATTGAACTTGAATGGTTGGTTCACGTTTGTGAACTTCTGATTTGTCAGACATGTTGATAGGCTTGGTGCCTCCCAGGTGATATCTTGGTAAACTGCAAGTCTATTTCCCGAACCACAAAGCTCCGTGGCATCCGCCTGGCAGGGAGTGCTACAATCTAAATCAGGCGCGGGGATGACAAGCGCCATGTAGTCATCACACCCTGAGATAAGGGGATTTTAGGTCCTCTAACAGATGGCAGCAAAAATTGCTTACAGCATTCCTGGCCGAACTCCAAACCGGCAAGTGGAAAACCAGAAGCTTTGCAAGCCGCAGTACAGGATTCGGCGCTTACACCTCCCGCGACCTTTACCTGGTGTAATAAACTTCGAGGTGCACCATTCACTGCATCTCTTCAGGTTCATTTGACACTGTCAGATAGTTCAGAAGTCCGTGGAGAAAAAGGTGACTTACTCGAAGCAACCCTTGTACAAGAAGGTACCGACGCTTTGCTTGATGCTTGCGATTGGGGGGGGGGGAGAAGTGGTTATGGCAGTACTATAA